>Ga0196960_10000001_pt1 | contig 129039 bp, 128 predicted proteins | sample S3v_5metaG_FD_183187 | JGI IMG/M metagenome (GOLD analysis project Ga0196960, IMG submission 183187) | Soil microbial communities from Anza Borrego desert, Southern California, United States - S3+v_5 | ecosystem: Environmental > Terrestrial > Soil > Desert | place: USA: California | collected...
CACTCGCTGCGCAGCAGTGCCTTCGACGCCTACCGCCGCAAGAAGGTCCCCTGGAGGGAGAACCCGACCCGCTTCCTCGGCCTGGCCGCCTGATCAGCCCAACGAGGCCCGCGTCCCTTCCAGTCCGCACGCCCGCTGAGCCGTAGAACGGCAGGGCTACGCCGGGCCGGTCAACCACGGCGGCAGGAATCCCGATCCTGGGGAGACCAGGGCGACACCGTCGGGCAGCCGGCTGTTGACGTGCTCCACAAACGCGCCCGGCAGGCAGGGCGACTCGTGGATCTGGAACAGGGCCTTCACCGCCAGCCGGGGCGTGGACAGCAGCCTCAGGACCCACGCCTGGGTGGTGCTGCGGTCGGCGGGCTGTGCCGTCTTGGTGACCACGACGCGGAGCAGACCGTCTGGGGCGCAGGTCAGCGCGGCGTGGTTGGTCGGCGTGAGCTGCACGGCCTGGTCGTAGAGAAGGCAGTCGTCCCAGGCGATGCCGTTCAGGACGCCGCCCGGAGTGGCGAACACGACGCCCCACTGAGACACCCCGATGGAGGGATCCGCACCGTCGGACCAGCCGTGCTCGATCATGTGCCGGTACGGGTCGACACGCGGCTTGCCGGGCTGGGCGGAGCTCGGCCACTGGTGCACCACGCCGGGCGCGATGCCAGCCAGGGACCGGTTCCCCGGAGCCGTCCAGTTCGCGACGACCAGGGTGAGGCAGCCGGGGCCGCCGTTCCCGTACTGCCGCAGCACGACGAGTTCGGGCTCGCGCCGGAGGCCAGCGGACGTGTAGGGCTGGCCGGTCATGGCGGTACGGGTGCGGGCCGCGGACTTGCGAGCGTGGTTCTTCGTCATCGGTACGTCCTTCACAGCCTGCGGCCCATGACCCGCCGGCCGGACAGCACGGACAGGACGAAACACGTGCTGATGCGGAGCACCTTTGGCCTGATGTTCGTCGCGGTCATGGGACGGGACGGGAGCCTTCGGCCGCACGGGGCCGCAGCCGAACATAGCCCCGAGCCCTTCACGTGGCCAAGTACGTGCCACCCGTCCGGGTGAACGCCCAGCAAGATGAGCCTCCGGTGCAAGACTGCCCTTGATCGAGGGAGATGAGAATGCCCCTCTCGAGTTCGCCATCGCGCGCCGGGCGGAGGACGCCGCCGCCACCGGACGCGCTGCCCTATGGCTGTCCCGCGTACGGGGTGGCCCGGGCCATGGCCGTGACCGACAGCAGGCACCCGGACTTCAACGAGGCCCGGCGGCCTTGGCGCCGACGCCCCGAGAGTGCGGGGCGCTGGCGGAGGACCTGCGAAACGCCCCTCAACGCAGCCGCAGTACCACCACGGTGGCGTCGTCCCGGTAGCCACTCTCCTCGGCTTCCGCCGCCGCCACCAGGGCGTCGGCGAGGGCCTGCGGCCCGTCCGAGTGCTCGCTGCACAGCCGGGTGATCGTCTCCGTACTGACCTGGTCGGATACTCCGTCGGACATCACCAGCACGAGGCGGGCCTCCTCCTCGGGGATCTGCACCTGCCGGCACGTCGCCGCGCTGGACTGCGCGAGCCCCAGGCGTGCCCAGTTGTCGTGCTTCGCGGCCTCCAGCTGTACGGCCGCACCACCGTTCCACCGCAACCAGTTCCCCATGGTCTGGTCGTCGGACCAGAGGGTGAGGCCGGTGTCCTCCCGCCAGCCGTACGCACGACAGTCCCCGATCCAATGGACGGACGTCGGCTGCCCCGGCTGCGCGCAGGCGAACACTGCGGACGCGTGCGGCGGCCGGTTGTAGGCCGCGGCCATCTGCCCGGCCGTCATCAGTCCCGGCAGCCCGCCCAGCTCCATCCCGATGTGCGTGATCACCGGCGGGGTGAGCGCGGCGTACCGCACGGTGTCCGGGTGGTGCCCGGCCCCGTCCACCACGGCCGCGCACACCATCTCTCCGCGCCGCTGCACGTCGACCCCGTCTGCGCACGGGAGCTCCGTGCCCGGCCGCTGCGCCCGGCCCACCGCGATCACTGTGCCCTTGGTCGCTTCCTTCACCGCGTCCTCCTTCGTCCCCGGGGCTGGCGTGGCCCTCCCCGCAAAGGCCCGCGGTGACAGAAGAGTGCGCTAGGTACCGAAATTGAGGCTGATGGGGCAGAAGTGGCACCGCCAGGGGAAATCCGGTCCGGGGCCGACGGCCAGTGGCGTAGGGTGGTCCTACCGACGCGGGGTGGAGCAGCTCGGTAGCTCGCTGGGCTCATAACCCAGAGGTCGCAGGTTCAAATCCTGTCCCCGCTACCAACGCACCGGCCCCCCTTCGACTTCATGTCGAAGGGGGGCCGGAAGCATGTAGGGGCGCCGCAGCCGTGCGATGCCTCTACTCCGCGCCGCGCTGCGCCTCGAAGGCCGACATCATCACCTCGTACGTCTGCTGCTTGCGGGCCGCGTGCTCAGGGCTTGCCAGGTAGCGCAGGTGCTCCTCGTGGTCCCGCACCCTCTCCTCGTGCCGGCGGCGCCGCTGCTCGGCGACCCGCGGTGACGCGGCGGTGCGTATCGCTTCCGCGGCCACCTCCGGGTCCGGGGCGTCCACGGACATCTGGACTCGGGCGAGGACGTCTTGGCCGGCGGCGCTGGACTCCAGCCACAGCAGCATCCCGGGGTCCTCGTCGAACGCGAGGCGCAGCCGCTCCCGGCCCGGTGCCGTTTCCGTCAACGGGAGCAGTACGGCCGGGTCGTTGCTGGCGTGCACCAGGGCCGAGGCTTCCGGGTCCTCCTTGATCAACTCGGCGATCCGCTCCAGGAACGCGGCCGTGCGCACCAGCCCGGCGGAGTTCGGGTCGTACGGGCGCGGCCCCGGGTCACCGTGCTCCCACGTCCGCGAAGCCTCGATCTGCTCGTTGATGTCCACCCGAACCCCTACCCCTCGTGATCTTCGACCTTGACCCTACGAGGTTGCACAACGGGCCGGTACAGCGACCGGGGGCGCGATCTGCATCCGGGTGCCGTCCCAGAGCACCGTCTCTGCAGGCAGGATGAGCAGTCCAGCCTCCCCGTCTTGCCAGGCCGCACCAGTACGTCGCACTTGGACAGCCGCGCCGCCCGCACCGGCCATGTAGACCGTGGGGTCGACTTCCCATCCGTGCTGGGCGAGCCACGCCTCCAGCTGGATCATGTCCGATGGTGTCGCCCCACGCGGCCACTCGTACGTGCTCTCGCTGCTCATGTCCGTTCCCCGGGGTACTGGCCGGACGCCCGGCCACTGGCGATCCTCCCATCCGGTACTGACAGACGACTGTGCAATATCCGTGGGCGCTCGATCGGTGCCCTGTCACTGGACCGGCTAGCAGCCTGGGATCCGGAGACGTGGCCTCGCTGCAGTCCCTTCGAATCCTCGGACTTCGCCATGTCAAGGCGCCCAATCGATGCCCGCTGCGTCAGTCGGTGACGGGCCCGAGGAACATCTCGGCGACGGCGTCGGGCAGCGCATCGATCGCCGAGATGCCGGCCTCGAGCGCCTGGCGGGCACGGACGAGCTGCTCGGGGATCTCGGCGGCACGCACGTCGTCGACGGCGGTCACGGTCGTGCAGGCCAGGAGGTCCAGCAGCGCGTTGGATGCGTGCGCGGCGGCCTCCACGATGGGTCCGGCGCCGCCCTCATTCATCCTCTTCAGCGGCTGACGTACCTGGCCCGCCTGCCAGTGCAGGACGCCCATGACGCCCACGTCGTCCGCGCCGGACGCCTTGAGGACCTGCTCGCGGGCCAGGCCGAGCTCACGGCCGCCGGCACCACTTTCGAGCATTCGGCCCTCGGTGACCATCCCGGTGCCGATCGACGCCCCGTACAGGGCGTTCGCGAGGATCGCGGCCAGGACCTGCTCACCGCCGACCGCGGCGGCCTGCTGCGCGAGCTCGGCCTCTGAGGGGACGCTGGCGTACACACCGAGCGCCGACAGCGCAGCGGAGATCTCCGAAGCAGTGGGGGCGGGGCTGGCGGAGGAGGGCTGGGGCGGAATCGTCATGGGTCTGAAGGTAGTAGACGCAGGATCGTACGGAACCGCTCCGCCTGAAGACGCCCACCGTCACCAGGCCCGTGGTAGGCCCTTCCTGTCGGTGCTGCACGGCATTCTGGCCATCACGGATGGCCCAGGCCCCGGGACGGGCTGTCAGGTCCACCCTGCCGCGCGCATCATGCTGAACGACGCCCGCTCAGCCGCCTCCTCTTCATCCTGGTTCACCTGGACGCTCTCCCAGCCTAGGCCCTCGGCGTACCGCAGCACACCGGACAGCGTCTCGTAGTCGTCGGGACCCTGAGGGCCGTCGAAAGGCGAGACCAGGACCGGTGACAGGGCTTGCCGCACCCAGTCGGCGACGACGGCCTCGTCCCCCTTGGGCATCCACGCGTAGTAGGGCATTCGGCCAAGCTCACCCAGCGCCTCTCTCAGGGGCTGGAACTCCGAGCCGGGACGCGGACGGGCCGCGCGGTCGAGGGCGTCGGCGAACGTGGTGAGCAGGGCGAGATCCGCCTCGGCTACCTCGATCGACGCCAGGTGCGTCACGTTCCCGCCGTCGGGCCCCACCAGCAGCAGCATGTTGGGCGGGTACTCCTCGGTCCCGTCCACCAGCTCCTCCGTCCCCTCGGGTAGTGCATTGCGCACTTGCCAGTACGCCTCGGTGACGTCCTCAATCGGCGCGCCGGGGATTGGCACTCCTCCGTTGTCCCGGTAGCCCACAAGCTCCCCCTCATGATTCAGGACCATGTCCATACGGAGCCTCAGGAGCAGTCCATCCAGTTCGTACATTCCGCGCAGGGCGTCCGGCACAAGCGGCAACAGCATGGTGCGGGTGGGGGAGGAGCGCAGTGGCAGTGGCCGGGCGCCAGCTCGGGTCCGATCGTTCGCCCGCATCGCCTCGGTGAACCGCAGGCCGGCAGCTCGGCTCAGCTCTCGCAGTTCCCGGGTACGCTTCCGCGACTTCCGGGGCGGATTGGTAGGCATGTCTGACTCCATGCAGCAGCGTGCCCCACGCACACGCCGCTCTGAAGACAGGCATGGTCAGGTGCACGATGCGTCGAAGGACGGCTTGGCCTACCAACGAGGTCTCCAGCGTGGGCGGAGGGCCCCTTCAGCGGTCGGCGGTCGTGGCCGCCTGCCGGGCAGCATACCGGCTCGCAAGCCGCAGGATGAACGGGCAGACACCTCTGCCTGTGCCGCCGAGCGCCGTCCGTCACGGCCTCATCGGCTTCTGCCCATGAGCGCGCGATCCTGGCACAGTCGGGCCGATTGCCCGCGGAGGGGCCGCCGCGCTACCGTCAACGCGGCGTTAGTGACCGCCTGACTCCGATGCTGTGCGTCCCCACGTGACCAGCAGCTCCGGCGGACAAGGTTCTGTCGAATCTCACTCACCGATCACCTGTGCTTGAAATGCCGAAGTGCGGGACGTGGGACTGCACGGGATGACGAGCACGCATGACGCGCAACCGCAAGAAGAAGTTGGCCATCCGAGCCGAGGCCGAGGGCGGCAGCCACGCCCGCGCCGCCCGACTTCACACCCCCGCCCCCAAGGAGATCCTGACGGCGGAAGTCCAGGACCGCCTGATCAACGCGTTCCAAGTCGAGGGCTGGCCTGTAGAGACCGACGGCTTCCCCGAAGGCGGCATCTGGACCGGCTGGCTTGGGCCGGTCTGGTCCATGCTCTCCCGCCCGGGTGGAACGGACACCGAGGCAGACCCCGACGACCCGGACCATTACGACCTCACCACCGTCCCCGAGCTGACCCTCATCACACCCAAGATCCCCATCAACTCCGGGGAAGCGATGGTGCTCACCCTGCCCGGCACCACACCGCTCACGGAGATCGTGCACACGGTATGGGAGGAGCTCGGGCGTGCCCGCGCGACTAAGGTCGACGCACTGGTCAATGACGCGACATGTTCCCTGTGCGGCGACAGGTACCCGGCCGCGCACCTGCTGCCGGCCACAGAGCACGACCGGCTCGTCCTCTGCCCCTTCTGCGTATTCGACGGCGACATCCTCGGTGGCCACCCGCTGCGCCTGGCCTACCTCATCGACGCGCTGACCGATGAGGATGTTGCCGCGCCGGCAGGCTGGTCAGCCGTGACCGCGCTCTTGGCCTGCGCCGCGGGCCCGGACTTCCGTGAACGACTCGAAGGCGACGACGGCACTCTGCGGCTGCCGCTGCCGCACTGGTTGGGGTGTTCACGAGTGGGTCTGATCAGGCACAACTCGCCAGCTTGAAGAGCTTTTCCCGTGAGACGGGTGATCGTTCCCCGTTGGGCTGCGGTAGCCACCGTGGAGGCATCAGTCGTCGAAGCCGCGGTAGATGTGCGCGAAGCCGCGCAAGAAAGCCGGGAATTGACATGCCCGCCATTGCCCGCGCCCGCTCAGCCTCGGGCGTCACCGACCTCCGGTGACTAGGTTGATCGCGTTGCCTGGCCGGACGTAGGGCGGCGAGCCGTTCGAGGTGACGGCTTCTCAGGCATGCCGAGACCAGAAGGCGACGAACGCGATGTAGGAGATGGCGGCGGTGGCCACGAACCAGAAGTACGGATCGCCGCTTCGTCCGGATGCCAGGTCACCGATGTAGGCGTACAGATTCCCTGCGGTAAGCACCACGCCCGTGCCGGCCCAGGCTCGCCCTGAGATTCGGGCGAAGCGCTCGTCGGGAGCCTTTTCGGTGAGGCCCTGATAGGTCTCGCTCCGGCGCCCCAGCAGCACTAAAGCGAGACTGCAGACCGCCAGGACCCCGAACGTCACCAGGCCGAGAGCGAGGCGGCCGCCGAAAGTCGCGGCCACGAGGCAGGCGCCTCCGACGGCGAGGAAGAAGCCGGGGACGGACCGCCTGGCTGCGCTACTGGTCATCTGCTGGGCTTTCTTCGGCATGAAACATCTCCTCAACGCTGACTTCAAAGAACTTGGCCATGGACATGGCGAGCGGCAGGGAGGGCGTGTACCGCTCGGTCTCGATGGCGTTGATTGTTTGACGTGAGACCCCCAGGGCTGTGCCTAGCTGGCCCTGGGAGAGCCCTCGTGACGACCGCAGTTTCCTGACGCTGTTTCGCACATGTAAAGCTTACTTGTCACCCTTCAGTCGTTGTCAAGCTCGCTTTACAGACAGGGCGGGCTCGCGCGGCGTCTCGGGCGCCGTGTTCACCGTGCTGGCGGCCAGCCCGGCATAGGAGGGTGAGCGCATCGCCAACCTCCCCTTGGGGGGCACGCCGAAAAACAGAAGGAGTTCAGGATCCACAGGCGGATGCCGGTTGCGGGGTCCCGCATCAATCTGAGGATCGGAGTCACCGTGTCGGCGAGGCTGGCATGCCGGTGGCGGAGGCCAGGTCGACAGGACTGCGCGGAAGGGCGGCTTTCCCTCAACTGCCAGACAGGGTTGCCCATTTGGCTTTCTGGCACGGCTGGCGTTCCCTACGATGTCTGGCGTTGCACCGACATGCTGGCGGTTCGGGGAGGGCTGATGGTGTCCGGTGAGGCGGCTGCGGTCGAGGGGCTGCGCACGGCTGTGGACTTCTATGCCGACAAGGCCGCGCGCCTGCGGCAGCGGCGGGTGGATCTTGAGAAGGAACTGGCCCAGGTGGATGCCGACTTAGCCAGCACCTCTGCCTCTCATGACCATCTGGCAGCCGCCCTGGAAGAGATCACCGCCGGAGCGGATGTCGGCTCTGACGCCCCTGGCTACCGGCCCGATAAGGAGGACGCCGAAGCACAGGGACCGGCCTCAGATGAGAACGGTGCGACGGGTCCTGCAGATTCTCCACAGCAGGCCGCCACGACGCCGCGGAACCTGCATCTGGGTCAGCAGGTGCTGCAGGTGCTGGCCACGGCGGGGCGGCCGTTGCGGGTGAAGGAGATCACGGAGGCCATCGGGAGGCCCGTTTCCGGGAAGCAGGGGGCGGCCGCGATCGAGACGACTCGCAAGACCTGCAAGCGGCATGTCGCACAGGGCAAGGCCATCGAACCTGAGCCCGGGGTCTTCGCGATCGCCTCTGCTGTCGGCGGGCATGTGAAGGGGGCCGCCTAGCGACTGCCCCTTCACGAGTGTCCCCTCCTCCCGTTGCGGGGAGGAGGGGACGGGTTCCGTTGAGTTGGACGCTCTTCGGAACCTTCGACGTGGACCCCTTGTCAGTGGCTCACGCTGCTCCCGAGGCTAGAGCAACTGTGCTCGCCCCGGGGGCGCGTGGCCTATTTTGTCGTCCCCTGCGCCGGTGAGGCCCGGGGACGGAAGGGCCTTTTCCCATGCGTATGCGGCATTCCTCCACTGGAGGGGTACAGCGGCACGGCAAGGAAGTTCTCCAGGCGGGCGACGGTGGCGACGTCAGGCCAGCAGCGGCCGGCCAGCAGGTCGGCGATGGCCTGCCGGTTGACCCCCGAGCCGGCAGCGGCCTGCCGCAGGCTCCGCCGCTGCGTCTTGAGCACAGCTTCGAGGGCGCGGGCGATGCCCTGAACGACATCGGCGGCGGCATCGTCGATCCCCGCATGGGGCCAGGATTCCGGGTCGTCGGCAAGCTCTCGCGGCGGCCTTTTTCGGGCCAAACCTCCCACCACGTCGATGCACTCCTTTCCGTGAAGATCGGCTTCGACCCCTTCACCGGCTGCTTATCCAGCCGGTTTCGTTGGTCTGTGACGTTGAGCCCGGAGGTCTCCCGCCGCATCCGTGAGTACTGCCCGCGCTTGTCGCAAGCACGGTGGGCGCGGGTCGCCGACCAGGTGCGCGCGACCGTGACGGCAGCCGCCCCGGCGACTTGTTACGAGGCGGGACACCTGCTGCATGTAGTGGGGCGCCTGGCTGTCTGGGCCGATGGCGGCGGGTTGCCGCGGGATCCGGGGGTGTGGCTGCGCACGGAGACGATCGACGCGTTCGTGCTGTCGGGCTGTGCGGGCATGGACGGTTCGACGGTGCAGACCTACCGGTCCTGGCTGCGCCGCACGAGGGAGGCCCTGGTGTGGGCCCAGCGCGGTGAGGCCCCGCCCGCGCGGCTGTCTTCGCCCCGCGGTCCGCAACCTCCCTATGAGCGCGGCGAGTTGGCGAGGCTGCGGGCCTGGGCAGGGCACCTTCCGGGCCGAGCCCGGCTGGACGGGCTCGCGTTGATGGCCCTGGGGGCGGGATGCGGCCTGGCCCCAGGCGAGGTCGTACCAGTCCGCGGCAGTCACATCCGCATCACCTCCAGTGGTGTCGCGGTGCTGGACGAGGACCTGCTGGGACGTCTGGTGGCCTGTCACGCCCGGTGGGGCAGTGTGCTGGCCGAGTTGGCTGCGGAGGGCGGCGGGGGTTTCTTGTTCCGGCCCAGCCGGAAGGTGGCCGCGGCCAAGAACCTCATCTCGTCCTGGCCCCAGCGCCACCGGCCGCCGAGCCCGCTGCCGTCGCTGTCGGCCCGGCGTCTCCGCTCGACGTGGATCGTCGGCCTGCTGGCCGAGGGCATCAGCCCGGCCGTGGTCGCCGAGGCCGCGGGCATGACGTCGCCGGCCGGGCTCGCTCCCTACCACCGCTGGGTCCCGCCCCTACCCAGGGAGGAGGTCATCCGGCTGCTGCACGGGCAACGCCGGTGATGCCGCGACCGGCCCGGGACGAGGAGGCCGCGCGGGCCCTGCGGCCCCGCGTCCATCCCGGGAAGCTGACCAAGATCGAGGACTCCAAGGTCGGCCAGATGCTGGCGCTGCTGGACCGCTCCGGGGTGCCGCAACAACTGGAAATGCTGATCGAGGGGCGGCCAGGGCCTCCTGGGGTGCGGCCGCGCACGGTTCTGGCCGGGCTGTTGCTGGCCTCCTACTTCAGCGGCCGGGCCACCATCGCCGAAGCCTGGCGGATCCTGCACTTCCGTCTGGAGGCCCGGGCCCGCACCTGGCTGGGCATCCCGCAGGACCCGCCCGCCACCGCGCGAGAGTCCATCGCGGCCAGCCGCCGCCTCTACCGGGGCTTCAACCGCATCACCACCGTGCTGGACCCGGCCCGCTGCGACCGCCGCTCCCGCCTCCCCCAGCCGGTCGCCGACGCCTACGCGGATGCCTGGGACGTCCCGTCCGGACGTCAGGCCGCCGAGCGGCTCCAGCACCTGGCCAACCAGCTCGTCCTGGCCCCCGTCCGTCTCGCTCGGGCACGCGGCTACCTGCGCGGCTGGCGCGGTGACGTGGGCGTGGACGCGACTCCGATCCCAGTCCTGGCCCACCCCGACAGCGAACGCACCGAGACCGCCTCGGTGGAGATCACCGCGGGCTGGCACTACAGCGGAGGCTCCGACGAACCGGTCTTCGGCTACAGCGCCAGCTTTGTCGTCGCCGCCCATCGCCGACGTCCCGGCGAGAGTGCGGGCAGACCGCTGTCCTACCCGCAGATGTGCGTCGGCCTGGTGCTGGACACCCCCACGGTCCGCACCGGCCCCAACGCCGTCACCGCGCTGACCCAGCTCGCCGGACTCGGCCTGCCGCCTGGGACCTGCGCGGCCGACCGCGCCTACACCGGATGCGCACCCGAGAAGTTCCAAATACCGGTACGCCGCCTCGGCTACCGCCTCGCTCTGGACTACAAGGTCGAAAACCGCGGACAACAAGGCAGCTGGCAAGGCGCCTTGCTCATCGACGGCTCCCTGGCCTGCCCCCACATGCCCGCCGCACTGGCCCGAGCCACCCAGGGCGCGGACGATGCCACGGTACGTCTGCCGTCCGAGACCCTGCGGGAGGCGGTCGCGGAGCGGGTTCCGTACTTCCTCAAGACCAAGCAAGGACCAGACGCCCGCGGCGCCGTCCGGCTCCACTGCCCGGCAGCCGGTCCGTCGCCGACGGTGAACTGCGCTCGTCGCGACCGGCTCTTCCCGCACAAGCCGCGCCGTTTGGGCCCACCGCCGGCTGTCATCAACCTCGCCGACAGCCGCGCAAGAGCCGCCCACCCCGCCGCACGGCCCACCGTCCAACTCCCCGAGGCCGAATGGCTCGCCCCTCCATCCGCCAAGGAGCTGCCGGCTGTCTGCGGCAAGTCCGACATCACTGTCCCCGCCGACGCCCGCGGTGACCGCCTGGTGGCGAAGTTCCGGCAGGACGACCACTACATGACCAGCGCCTGGATCGCGTCCTACAAGCCCATCCGCAGCCACAACGAAGGAATCCACGGCCGCCTCAAAGGCGAAGAGATCGACATCGGGAACCCGAAACACCGCCCAGCACCAGGCCAGGTCGCCCAGACCCTCCTGGTCGCCCTCATGGTCACCGCCGGCAACCTCGACATCCTCGACACCTGGCTCTACCAGCGCACCGGCAGCCACCTCGCGGACACCGACTACACGGCCGCCCCGCCACCGGCCGGCGCGGATACCGATCCGCCCGCAGTGACAGGACGGCCGCCCCCGCCCAGATGATGACCGGCCCGCGAAACAACCGCACAGGCTCATGACGGCCAGCCCCGGGGCCCCGGGGCTGGCCGTCATGCTCACACAACCGCACGACAGCGAGTCAGCACGCTCACACCTTCGCCCGCCCGCCATCCACCACCCCGAACAACCTCGAACAGGCACCGGAAACGACAAAGATCCCGCCGATCATCATGATCAGCGGGATCTCGTCAACCGAACCTGAGCTAACTCAAGAACGGCCCCTGGTTCGACCCGGGCCAGGTATGGGTGTGGCTTCCGCCTGGCGACTTGCCGCCTGCCCTGCAGGGCCTGGGCCCAGGCACCAGTCTGGGCACTCTCGTCAGCGCGGTCGAGGCCGCCCACCCCGACCTGCGTGACCGCTTCCGTGCCGAAGTGGCCAACACCCTGGAAGAGGACGAGGAGGACAGCAACCCAGCAGCGCGGGACTATCTGGTCGAACAGCTGTGGCCAGCTGCCATCTGCTACGCCGTCACCACGGCTACCCAGTTCCGGGAACGACCCCACGGTCACTCGCCCTGGGACCTCCTGAGCGACGGCTTCGAAGAGGGCACTCTGGCCGACCACTTCGATGAGATCGGCAGCACCCTGACCCCCCATTCCCTGGGTCCGGTGTTCACCCTGTCGATCGGTGTGCCGCTCATCTCCAACGTGCTCGGCTTGAAGCCGGACAACGAGAACTGAGAGTCTCGCACCGACCCTGGTAGGGCTCTGGCCCTCTACCCATGGGGAGAGGGCCAGAGATCGGCTGGCAACCACACGGCAGCGTGGTTGGAGCAACTCACGACTTCCCGCAGAAGGGTCTCGCAGCGGGCATCGGTGTCGACAACATGATGGGCCGGGGGAGTGCCCCAAGGCCGGCACGTCCGCGGCGCCCTACTGCCGGGCCTCTTACGGAAGACGGAAGTTCTGCTGCACCGCCTGGTCCACGATGTCCCGCATGATCGGCCTGTCGTTGGCCAGGTCGCCGAGATCGACCACGGCGAGCAGCGCGCACGTCAGGGCGGCCGTGTGGTGCGGGCCGGGCTGCTCGCCACGGTCCGCCCTCTCCGCCCGCCAGCCGTAGTACCAGGCCAGGACATCCAGCTCCGAGTCCGCAGGGAGCTGCCCGATGAGTTCAGTGATGAAGGCGACCGCCTCCGCCTGGTCCTGCGCGGGCAGGTCCTCGACTGCGCTGTTGCCGACGATCCGCCCGACGAGCACCTGCCGCAGCTCGGCGATGCCGTCCGGGTCCTCGGCGGCCGTCTGCCGGTTCCCCAGGTACAACCCGGCGACCGACCCGATGAGGAAGACCGTCGCGCGGTGGGTATCTTCCATAGCCGGGACAGGGCGATAGTTCTTGATGAACCGGATGGCCTTCTTGCGGCGAGCCGACGGCTCGCCCGCCGCCAGCACCAGCGACCAGGCTACGTGCACGGCATCGGCCGGCGGCAAGGCATCGGTGTGTTCGTCGGTGGCGGGCATAGCGGTTCCTCCCCAGACGTGCGGATCGCGCTCACGGTTGACGGCGCGCGGGCAGGCCCGTGCCGGGAGCGGGCTGCATCCCCGCTATCGCGGGACCAGTGGGAGGCCGGCTGTTCTCCGGGACCGAGTCTGCCGTCCAACGGACGGCACCTCAAGCCCGACTTCGGTCGTGCCTCGACCAGCCGCAACAGTGCGAGCTGGCATCGTTGACAGCGGAGCCCGCCCGGAGGCCCTTCGCACGTCGTCCCGGGCGGGCCACCAACAACCACCTGCGGGCGCAGGGTGTCCTCAATGTGATGCGGGCCGTCAGCGCTCCGCCGCCCCTGGTGACGCTGGCCGGTCAGTGCTTCCTCCTCAGACGAGAACGCCGCTGCGTTCGGCGAGGCCACGCAGTTCTGTCGACGTAGGCCCGGACACCAGCAAACTGGAGATCAAGGTCTTCGTCGCGGGGCGAGCGTGGGTCTCCTGTGGAGCGCATCGCTCAGCGGCCAACAGTGTGCGGACGCAGTCACTGCGGCGGCCAAGACGGTCGTAGGTGACGGCGATGTCGCCGAGGGCGCGGGAGCGGCGTTCGACGCTGGGGAGTGCCTTCAGCGAGATCGCGCGAGCGGCATCGAGCGCGGCCCGGGGATCGTCGGCGTGGTTCTCGGCGCTGATCCTGTGGAGTTGCACAGTGAGGGGGCTGAAGCCGCCGCCGTGGTCGCGCAGCAGGGTGGCGCCTAGTTCCTTGGCGAGGGCGGCGGCTTCGTCGGTCAGCTCCCGCATTCCGTCCCGGTCCCCGCGGCGCGCGAGGGTATATGACGCACTCTGGACCAGGAGGCCGCGGACCGCGGCCCCGGCGCGTCCGGTGCCTCGGAGATCCGGGTGATCAGCGGCGGAGAGCGCGATGGACAGCGCTTGGTCGTGCCATCCCGCCTTCCTGGCGAGGACGGCCAGCTGGCGCGCGGACTCGGCGACCGCGAGGACGTCTCCCGTCGACTGCGCGAGCTGCTGGGCGCGGTCGGCGGCCATCCAGCCGAGCTGCTGCTCGTCCATCTTCACGAGCATGCGGGTGGCCAGGAGGTAGGTCTTGGCCAAGAGGGTGTGCTGCTCCGTGTCGCCGCCGCTGGTGGAGAGCGCGTGGCCGACGCGGATGAGGCGGGGCAGGCGCACGGCCAGGGAGGCGTAGCGGCAGGCGTCGAAATCGGCGAGCGCGCGGGTGAAGTCGGTAGCGAGCGCCTCGGGCGATGACGGCGCGGCCGCGGCCGTCCCCAGTCCGAGCATCGCGTCCCGGAGCCGGGTGACGAGCAGCTCGCCCAGCAGGGCCTCGTCGGCCTGCACGGATCCGCTCCCGAGCAATGGGGCGGCGGCCGTGGCCGCCAGGCCCGCGAGCAACTTGCGTCGACGCACCGGTCCTTCACCGTCCTCCCGCCCTGTGTAACTACCCTAGGGGCGGGGAGTCGGGGAAAGACGCTGATTGCGCCGATCGGCTGACCATGTCGAGTGTCCGGCTGGGGAGCGGGCGGCGTCAGGCCGAATGCGTGGTGCGGGAGTTCAAGGGCGTCGGCGAAGCATCGCAGGACGTCGACGTCGGTCATCGGTGAGATACCCCGCTCGTACCGGGAGACCTGCGCCCCGGAGTATCCGGTCATCTTGCCCAGCTCGGCGAGCGTGAGGCCCTTGGCCTTCCGGGTCTGACGTACCAGTTCCCCGGGCTTCACATCAGCCCCCGGGGGCGCTGGTGATGACGCCACCGAGGCGCTCGCCGACCGGCTCAGGGGCCCCGGAGGCACGGGCAGTACGGTGCTCCGCGCGCACGTCGTAGGCGTCGTGATACGGCGCGGCATCGACCTGGAGTGGATGTTCCGCCCGCCCATCCACGCCGCTGCTACCTCTCATGGGCAGTGGGAGATCACTGTCGATGACGATCCGGATGCTGAGGTGACTACCTTCAGCGCATCGGACATCCGCAGCTTCGCCGCCCGACTACACGTCGCCTACGGCGCCGCGTAGCTCACCGCTCCAGCTGACTGCCATGGCCTGCGACCGCCCTGTTCGGTCGCAGGCTTCGTGGTTGCTGCGGGCCCGGGGCTAACCCCGTGGTTCGGGATGATCACGTGGCCGAAGCCCATGGTCTGCGGCTGGACGTCCAGCACGCCGGTTAGGACGACCGAGACGTCGGCACTATCCCACGGGTCACGCCCGGGGCGTCTCCGCGACCGGCGTAAGGTCCGATACTCGGCGTCCCAAGATTCGGACCGCACACGGGCCGCACATGTCGCCGGCCCCCGTGACGTACAGCTGGACGTCGGCTGTGTAGCACTTCGGGCAGTACGGACGTCCGGTGGCGAGCGCGCGCTCCTCTGCTGGGCACAGGCGCGGACCTCCGATCAGGCCGGTGATGATGACACGGCCGCAGTGCGCGCACTCCAGGCCGTACAGCGCATCGCGGTTACAGCGGGGGCACCGGGCGCCGGCCGGAGCTGCCGCCACCGGGGTCGGTGAGGACGCCGAGACCGGCGCTATCAGGCCGGAGGCCTTGGAGCATCCCGGGCTGGGAACGGCGATCGTGGTGGTGTGAGAGGCGGTCATAGTCGAGGGGCTCCTTCGGAGTGGCCGGGCCGTCGGCCTCATTCAGCCTGATTCGTTCAGGGCCGACACACCACCGGCGAATTCACCCCGCCCATCAGCTTCTGCATCAGACAGCCTCGGCATCGCGGACGCGCATACGCCTGTCGTACTCCGCAGCGGATTCCAAGCCCACTGCGGCACGCCGAGCGTCGAGCTGCTCGGGATCGGCCACGGCACACGGCTGCAGCTTCCCGCCCGGGGCTTTGGTGTACTGAGTCCCGTACACCTGCGGCTCACCGGCTGCGACCAGAACCCGGTCGGTGAGGTAGGCAAGATGGCGAGGCAGGGCCTCGCCATCCGCAACAGCCTCCTGAAGGAGACCGAGCACCTGACGTTGAAGATCGAGATCACGGTCGGCGTGCTGCGCCAGAAGCCACGCTTCGTCGGCTCCCTGCTCCCCGACCAGGCTGATTCCTAACCAGCCATGCGTCGCGATGGCCTGTCTGAGCCAAGCGGTGTTGTCGGCGTCGACCCGGACAAGGTCGCGGCCGTCGCCGGTCTCGAGCATCCGTCGGCGGGCCACCTGGTCCTGCTCAGCGCGGCAGTGAAGGTCGGCAGCAAGATCGTGGTCCATCAGTTCCTCCGCGTGAGGTCTGCCGAGTCCCTGCCGCCCACGAGCGCTTCCTGGACCCGCTGGTCGGATGGGGCTGGCGAACCTCAATCGGCGGGGCTGCCGTGTTCCTTGGGGGCCGTGCGTCGCACGGGGCCAGCCAGCGCCTCGATGTCCTTCAGGAGCCGGTCGACGGGGCGCTCGTCGCCGAGTTCAATGGCGAGTGCGGCCCGAACGAAGGTGGTGAGCTCGATGCTGCCGGTTCGTAGTGCGAAGGAGCGCAGCACCGCCCCCGCGACAGCGACGTGGTGACGGCACCCGGCGTGCAGGCAGTGTCCTCAGCAGCGAGACCGAGCCGCTCGAAGAGGGCGGTCTTCTCTGCGGTGAGCTGGGCCGGGCAACCAAGGTGGTCCAGTGTGATCTGGAGGTGCTTGCCATCCTCCTGACGGTCAGCCGCCCGCCGCCGGGTGTGACGTAGCGGCCGCCGACCTCCACGGTGCCGTACGGGTGCAGCAGCGGCAGGTCCTTCTCCCCGGCATGCAGCACCGGCAGGTTGTCGTACTCGGTGTACGGGCCGGCGGTGCCGTGGTCCTCACTGGTCATCAGGTGCTCGTCTCGTGCGTGCGGTCGACGGTGAGCTTGCGCTCCTGGTCCTCGTCGTCCTGGTGGTCGTCGGCGGGCCAGATGCCGAATGGGCCGGACAGGCCAGGGCCAGCAGCGCCGAGCTGGGCGGCCCCGCCCTTGAGTCGATGGTGAGCGCGGATCACAGACGCGGTTCTCCTGAGGCAGACGAGCGTTACACCCTTATGGTGGCCTCTGCCGGAAGGCGCGTACGCGCCTTCCGGCCATCCTCACGACAGTCGTCTACAGGCCCGAAAACGGGCTGGCCCGGGGTACGGAACCCCGCGATCGACGTTGAGGCCGAGGTCAATGAAGCGTCGACGCCTGGTGCAGGTGCTGCGCAAGATCGGTTGACTCGGCAGATGTGCGGTGGACTGCTGACACGCGGTTCCCTCCTGCCATGTGCGCGTGCACGTTGGCGAGGCCGAGTCTGCGCTGCCATGGCCCCTGTCGAACGCTGACCGTTTGAATTCGGTCAGCGGGGCAGATCGTGATGCTGTTACGGAAGAAGTAGCCGCGCCAAGTGGCGAAGTACCCATTGCCGAGGCGGTAGCCGAGCGCCCTGTGAAAGAGCGTCGCCCTGCGGGCCTTCCCAGGCGCCGGAATGGGAGCGTGGAGATGGGCCACGGCGTCCGCACCAAGGAGGTGAAGCACCAACTTCTCGGCGACGGTGCGCGGGCACACAGGCAGCAGCACGCCAGGTCTTCCCGCTCCGGCCACGGCCACTCGCACCTCGACCCAGTTGAACCGTCGCCACAGAACGGGCTGATGAAGTTCGATAGATGCGACGCGGGAGGTTCGGTAGGTGTACTGCTGGGTGTCGAACAGGCCATGATCGGTGCGATAGCTGCCCTCGGCGATGCGGGTGACTGACCACCGGCTGTAGGTGAAGAGCCGCCGTCCCGTCAGCTTCCACACCTTGGGCACAAAGGCGACCAGCGTCGAGAGGGTGAACAGCTCGCCGGAGAGAACGTACGGGCCTACGCCGATTCCGACGAGGAGGAGCGACTTGAGGTTCGTTCCGAGATCAAGGAGGAGAGCCACGACCAGGTCCGCAGTCCTGACCCGGTGAAGCCGCTCATCGGCGGTGTCTTCGGCGAGGATACGGGCCTTGAGCGCTCTCGCCTGATTGAGGGTGAGGTAGGAGAGGGTCATCGTCGTGCCCGACATCACGACTCGGAGGGTGCAGACCCCAAGAAGCCTGCCGAAGAAGGGCTGGCCAATGTCGACGCTCTGGACGTGGTGAAGCTCGCAGTGACGCCGGACCTTGAAGACCAGGCCACTGCGGTACTCGAGTTCGTCACCATCCAGGCTGTAGTGGCTCAGTCTCCACGACGTAATGAACAGGCTCAGGACGACCGCGACAACCACCGTTACGGCTGTACAGGCGACCCAAAGGGGCACGTCGATCTTGTTCCTCGCGTCTGAAGTCCCCACGCTGAACAGGTTGTGCTGCTGGTACGCCAGACCTGCAAGTGCGGCGAGCACGGCCCAACTGCGCCGCAACGGGGTGGCCGGATGCAGGCGGCCCTGCAAGGGCGACAGCGTCATACCGGCAGCCTCCGCTTCCGGGCGAGGTCGGTCAGCCGGTCGCGCAGCTCGTACGCCGTCTGCGGGTCGACGTCGGCGATGGCGTTATGCCCGGCCGCGCTGCTGATGGTGACGGTGGCCAGGTCATAGCGGCGCTGGATGGGGCCGGAGACGACGTTGACCTCCTGGATCCGGGCGTAGGCCAGAACCGTGAACCGCCGGTAGAGAAGACCGGAGCGTATGTACAGCTCCTCGTCGCCCAGGTGGTAGCCGCGAAAGAGCCAACCGGCCTTGATGCGATCCCAGCGCCAGGCGTACAGAACGACGGGGACCAGGACGAGGAACGCCAGCGCCGGACGCCACCAGCTGACCATCTCGTGCCAGGTCTGTGCCTTGCTCGAGAGCGTGTGGATGAGGGTGGTGCCGGTCGCGGCCGTCGCTCCGATCAGGGCGCTCATGCCCAGGATCTGCAACGCGGCCGCAATCCGGTGGACGCGAACGGTGCGCGCTGGGTGCTGGGTCATCTCCACGCGGTCGAGCGTGAAAGGTGGTTCGGGTCTGATGTAGCGGGCCATGCCAGAGGTCCTGCTTCCCTTGAGCGAGACGGTGTGCACAGCGGAGCGTCGTCGTGCACGGCTCACTCAGCGAGGCGCCGCGAATCTCGATGAAGGGTTACATCGCCGCTGCCTGCGGCCGCCGGCGCCGTGGGCTTCGTGGTGAGAAGCCGTGACGAAGCAGTCGTACAGCCGGGCGGCATCGCTCGTTCAGGACAGGGCAGGAAGGGCCGGGCCGCGGCTTGGGGCGCGCTCGTCTCCCGGGTTACGAACGGTGGTCGGAACCCACCTGGGGTGCCAGCGCGCCCCAAGCTCCTCTCAACCGATGGGTCGTGTCCAGCCGTGCTCGGCTGACCGCACACCCGCGATCCCCGGCCGATCGCGGTACGGGTAGAGCGGAGTGGCGGATGCCACCTCGGGGAACGACTCGGCAGGGCTGATCGCGCACCGCGTCCCGGGCCTCTCGGTCTGCGCCCAGTGGATCGCCGCCCGGCGGCTCCACTCGCGGCGCAGGGTGACGCCGGTCTCGGGCAGCCAGACGACCCAGTCGCCACGGCCGTGCCGGCGGCGACTCCACAGAACGAGGAGAACGAGGCCGATGATGGCCTCGGCTGCGGCCAGAGGCAGGAGCAGAAGGCGGGCCGCCTCGTCGGCTGCTGTGGCGAGGAGAGCAGCCACTGTCGCGCCGGTCAGCCACGCAGGCCAGTACCAGTACGGGCGAGGCTCAAGCGTCCGGCGATACGCCATAAGTGCTCCGACCAGCAGGCCACTGGCTGTGACAGCCAGGAAGAGTGTGCTGGTGACGAGCGTCAGGAAGGCACACACCGCAGCCCCACAGGCAAGACTGCTGGCGGTCCTGCGATCTTGTGCCTGCGGCATCGTGCTCTTCCCTTCGATCCTTCGAAAGATCTCTACGTCGGTAGCGCGGCCCGGGCCTGGGCTGCGGGTCCAGCCGTAGGACGTAGGTATCTAGCCAGCTGTTCACTCGATCGGGTCACTGTACGTGGCCACTATTTCCTCGCAGAAACGGTTGGCGTAGCGTCGCGGCACTTGCCTGCTGAGTTTGGCGGGGGAGCGGATGACGAGGTGAGAGGGCGGGGCCAGTGAGCAAGGGGGGCCAGGAAGCCTGGCGTGCACGAGGATCATGCCGGACGGGAGACCCGGAAGAGCTCTTCGTTCAAGGCTCGGCTCAGAGCAGAGCAAAAGCTATTTGCACTGGCTGCCCGGTGCGGACCGAATGCCTCGCATACGCCCTCGATCACAGGGAAGAGCATGGCGTTTGGGGTGGAATGACCGAACGTGAGCGCCGCGCTCTCTTGCGCAGGCGCCCGACCGTCACGTCGTGGCAGGGCCTGCTCACCGCAGCCCGTACGGAGCACGACCGACGCTCTGTCGCCGAGAGCGCTTGGAGCGTTCGGCAGGAGTACTCGACGAAGAGCGCCGGCTCGTCCGTTGCTTGATCAGCGGAGGAGACCCTCTGGCGAGGCTTGCTACTCCGGCCGCCGGCCGCAGTTCGGACATGAGAATTCAAGCCCGGGGCTGTAGACAGCGTCGCAGTCCCGGCAAACCGCCAGATGAACGTAGTTGCAGCTGCAGCCGGCGTCGGCGCATGAGTCAGCGCCAGGGCACACGTACGGGTCCCGCCCGGGCGCCGGGCGCGGCAGACGCTCCCTCGGGGGGAGGGTCTCCAGGTAGGCGCGGTAATCCGGGTTCTCCCGCGTCGGGCAGCCCTCCGGACACGGACCGGACAGCCACGGGTCATGCCCTGGGATCGGATCAGTTACTTCGCAGCGGGGAGCGATCCACGGATCCCAGACGGCGCGGTTGTACGCACTGCGCTCGCGTCGTACGGCCTTGGCCGCTTCGGTGTACGACTCGCCGGCGGCCTCGCCGCGGCGGCGTACGAGGTTTTTCCGGGCATGATCGGCAGGCATGGCAGCTCCGTGGGCATTCAGAAGGTCTGAATGCGCTGGTGCAGAGCACCTTTCCGTAGCGCGTCAGCCGGGCCGACAACGCGGGCCTGCGCTGGCCCGCCCCACAAGACTCTGGGGCGCGCCGAGCGTAGCAGCCCCTGGGAGCCGGATCAGGCGGCGCCATCCGCGCGGGGCAACGCAGGGTCCGGGGCCTTGGTGCCCCTGCAGGATGGCGAACTGCCGGAGGGTGGGTGCGTGCCGCCGCATGTTTGATCACCGTGGACGGCAGGCTATGCGCCGGGCCGTCGAGGAAGAGGAGCGGTAGCTCCGGCAGCTCGTGCCGCCGTCGGACAGGAAAGGGTCACACGGATCGCATGACGGCAACGACCTTGCCCAGGATCGCCCCGTCATCTCCCAGCCTGATCGGTTTGTAGGCCAGGTTGCAGGGCATCAGCCATGCTCCGTCGTCCGCGATACGGAGCTTCTTCACGGTCGCCTCACCGTCGCTCAGGAGAGCAGCCACGATATCGCCGGGCTCGGCACTGCTCTGACGGCGCACGGTCACCACATCGCCATCACGGATGCCGGCATCGATCATGCTCTGGCCGGCGACCAGGAGTGCGAACAGGTCGCCGTGGCCAACTACCGCACGAGGCATTGGAAGCACGTCTTGGACATCCTGTTCGGCCAGGATTGGCGGTCCGGCGGCGATGCGTCCTACGAGCGGGACATGCGCCACGGCGGCCGCTCGCGCCGCTTGGGCGGCCCGCTCGGCCACGTCCTCGTCAGAGGGCGTAGGCAGCCGGTGGGCGTCGACCAGGGCCTGGGCGCGGGGAGCGAGGGCATACGCCCGCGGGCGCTGAGGGTCACGGCGCAGAAAGCTCTTGCGCTCGAGTGCCTGGAGCTGGTGAGCGACCGAGCTGGTGCTGGAGAGCTTCACCGCTTGCCCGATCTCACGCATCGAGGGCGGGTAGCCGCGCTCTCGGACGGAGTTCAGGATGCAGGTCAGGACGGCGCGCTGGCGCGACGTTAGGCCGTCAGCGTCCTCTCGGATACCCGGCGGCCGGCCGGGAAGAGCAGTATCGGCGTGCATGGAAACCCCCCTCACGATCTTGCGTGGAACCGAACGTAACCGCATGTATCCAGAAAGGGAACATTATTTCGATAGGGGCTCTGGCTACGGTCCCGCGCCGAACCGCGTAAGCAGCTCTCGGCGAACACCCTCCGAGAGGTGTCACGGTTAAGACGGTCCGGCAACGACCTGCAGCGGGTCCCGGCAGAAAGCCTGCACGCCCCGGGAGGAGAGGCGGAGCCTTACGGCTCTACACGATTCCGGGTCGGGACGGCGAAGGATCCTCTACGGTCGCGCCATGAGAGTTCTGATCGTCGGCGGCAGTGGATTCCTAGGGGCTGAGCTGGTCCGCCAATCGACAGCAGCAGGGCATACGACTGCCGCGACCTTCGCTTCCAGGCCCGGCAGCGTCCCGGCTGCAACGTGGTACGAGCTGGATCTCCGGAACCCTGACCGCCTCGAAGCTGTGATGGCTGAGGCGAGGCCCAGCGTCGTAATCAACGCCACCAGCAGCGACGCTGACTGGACAGTCACAGCTGAGGGCCCTGTCCGCTTAGCCAAGGCAGCGGCCCAGCACGACAGCCGCCTGGTCCACGTCTCCAGCGACGCGGTGTTCTCCGGCCTGGGCCGCGTTCACTACGACGAAGCCTGTGATCCTGACCCGCTGACCGCATACGGCGCCGCAAAGGCCGCGGCGGAGACAGGCGTACGCCGCCTGTACCCGGCGGCCGTCATCGCCCGCACCTCGCTCATCATCGGCGGCACCGACTCCGCACATGTGCGCATCGTCCATGACCTCGCAGCCGGCCGCCGCGACGGAGCGCTGTTCACCGACGACATCCGCTGCCCCGTGCACGTCACCGACCTCGCTGCTGCCCTGCTGGAACTCGCCGCCACCGACGCGCACGGCGTACACCACCTTGGGGGCGCCCATGCCGTTACCCGCCACGAGCTCGGCATCCTCATCGCCCGCCGCGACCGACTCGATCCCTCCCGACTGGCCCAGGGCCTGCGGGCGAACACAACGCTTCCCGGGGCGCTCGATGTCCGCCTCGACAGCCGCCGCACCCAACGCAAGCTCCGCACCACCCTCCGCGGCGCCCACGACTTCCTTGCCACCAGCGTCTGAGCGCCAGCCCTACGTCGCCGTGGCGCGAAACAGCGCTCGGCGGCCGATGCGACTCCGCCCCCAGAACCACCAGCCGCTCGGTCTGCATAGGGTGCTCCCTACTTCCCGAAACGCCGATCCGACCCGACGGAGCCCGTGTGCCTTCCCTTCCCGAGCACGAGCGTGCAGAGATCCTGCTGCCGGCCATGGCACGCGCTCTGGGCCGCATCCGCTACCTCACCAAAGACCTCGCCGACATCGCCGACGTGTTCGACGACATGGACCGGGCCATCGCCGACGGCATGTCCATACCCGTCGAGGAAGTTCCGGAGATGACCGGCACAGCCGAGTCCCTCAGTGAGAGCGAGCGCGCCCTGGACGCACTCCTGTCCCGAGCGCTGCTGAAACTGCCGGAGGACCTGACGGCCGGGCTGCCCGAGGACGACTTCGACACAGCGATGGAGCGGCAGTTTCAGATCTCTTGGCAGAAGGCTGCCGAGGCCATCGCCGCCGGTGAGCTAAACCACGCCACCCGGGTACTCCAGCACACCCCTTACCCGGCGCTCGCGCGCATCGAGAAAGGGCTCGCGCACTGGGCGCACTGCCTGGAGGCAGCGGAGTTCCGACGGAATCCGCCTGAGCGCACCTGATGTCCTCGTCGACGGACAGCTATCCGCTAGCCGTGACGTGAGGGCAGATCCACCTACCGATGGCACCGTTGTGGCGACCGCGGTCATCTGCGTGTCGGCGTCCTCACCAGCGTCTGGCGGTCCTCCGCCGGGCGGCCGGCCCCGTTCGGCACGTCGACTACCGTTCCGTTGTCAGTGCCGGATGCGAGGATGGCGACACCCCGGCCGAAGCACCTGCCGACTGGGGACGCTCAGAGACTTTGGAGTAACCGCATGAACCGCAGTGAGCTGGTGGCAACGCTCGCAGACCGGGCCGAGGTGACCCGTAAGGACGCTGACGCTGTTCTGGCAGCCTTCGCCGATGTCGTCGGTGACGTCGTCTCTAAGGGCGACGAGAAGGTCACCATCCCTGGGTTCCTCGCCTTCGAGCGCACTCACCGTGCCGCTCGTACTGCCCGTAACCCGCAGACCGGCGATCCGATCGACATCCCGGCCGGCTACAGCGTGAAGGTCTCGGCCGGTTCCAAGCTGAAGGAAGCCGCGAAGGGCAAGTAGCGGGTCATCCGCAGCGGGGCCCCCACCATCCTGGTGGGGGCCCCGCTGCCTGCGAACTGGATTCAGCCGACTTCCTTTCCGGCCCGTTAGGCGGTTGCCTTCCGGAGAGCTCCACCTCGGCTGCGCATGGTCGTCTTGGCTTCGCCGAGCAGAGTGTGGACGAATCCGTACGACTTCCTCTGCTCTTCCGCGATGGCTCGGACCGAGGCGCCGGCGTCGTACTTCTTCTTGAAGTCGGCGGCGAGCTTGCTTCGAGCGTCGCCAGTGATCTGAATCTTCTTCGGCATATCGGAGACTCTCTTCGTTCACGGTGTTACGTCGTCGTTGCCCGACGAGCATCGCCCTGGAGCCCAGGGGAAGCGACGGTCCGCGAATTCTGTGCGGAGAAGGGGACACGCGCCGTGTGTTCACCTCAGTCCGCGCAGCCAGTGCGCTCCATTTCCGCGACGTAGTCTGCGAGCGCCTGAGCGGCGGTGGTACGCATGACCCGAACGTGTGGAGCAGCCTGCTCGGCCAGGTGCAGTGCAGTCTCAAGGTCGAACTGGTGGCTGGCAACCCAGGCGTCACGTCCCGCGTGGTATTCGTCCCGTTCGGAGTCGGTAACCAGCTCTCGGTCACCCCCAGGCCACTGGTACCCCCAGGACCACTTCCCGTCGGCGCCGAGGAAACACAGTTCGTCGCGGATGATTCGATAGCGTCCGGATCCGCGGTACTCAACGGTGATGGTGAAGGCCTCGCGCTCGGGTACGTCCTCGGGAAGCAGGTTCACAGAGAACCGTGTCGGCCGGACGACGGGCCGGCGCTCAAGCGGGGCTGCCGCAGGTGTCTGTTGATCGGGGGCTGTGGACATGCAGTCGATCATCACGTTCGAGGTGGCCAGACGCCCAGCGACCGCGAATCCAAGGTGCGGGCGAGACAGGGTTCGACTTGGATTGATTCGTGCAACTGGAACATCGGGCTTCACGCCGAGGAAGATGCGCCAGCAGGCGGGCGACTTGGCACGCCCATCCGAACCCGGCACAGCCTCGTACGAGATATCGACAGCATGAGAGGCCGAGCACCAGCGCGGGGGGGTTGCGCAGATGATCTCGGCCTCTGCTCGCAGGCTACGCCTAACCAACCGATAAGCGACAGCTCTTTTCGGGCACCAGCTCTTTCCGTGGCCGACCAGGCAGAGCGGTGCAGGCAAAAGTGGCAACAGGCAACAAGGACAACTCCCTCCTCGGCTCATGAAGCGCCGGAACACTGAACTCATGAGTCACCACGCCTTACGCAGCCACGCCCGCCTCCCTGGCTTAATCCAGTCGGTGATCACCTCGTACGGAGAAGGTCATCACGACGCCCCGAGCGGCAGCGCCCTTCGCGTAGACGCCCGTCCGCTCCGCAACCCGCCTGACGACCCTGCCGTCCGCGAGCGCATGCTCCACTCCACCGGCCTGGACCCTGAGGTACGCCACTACGTCATGGCCACACACGGGGCAGAACAGCTCGTCGACCGCAGCGTGCACCGCGCACTGGCCCTCCTTCGGCACCCAGCTCCGGCCAGCGGCGGACAACTGCACCGCGTCGATGTTCATGTCCTTTGTACCGGCGGCCGGCATCGATCCGTTGCCGTGGCCGAGGAGATCGCCACTCAACTGCGAACCGTGGGCGTCGGGTGTGAGGTCGAACACCGGCACATCGATCGGCCCGTCCTGAACCGATGGGTTCCCCAGCTGACGGAGCATGAGGCGGCAGTCCTTCAACTGCTGGCGCGGGGGGACTCGTACACCGAGATCGCTACCGCGCTCCGAGTGCGCTCCCAGACCGTCGGCCTCCTCGTCGCCAGGCTCCGGGGAGCACTTCGAGCCCGGACCGCCGCGCACGCCGTTGCCGTCGGATACGAGACCGAGCTGCTGCCAGCTCGACCTCGCGCGGGGTTCTTGCGGCGGTGACAGAAGCGGTTGTGAATGAGGGCTCCTGTGCGGAACACTGGCTGTGTCGGGCGCCGACGACGTGGGTGTTGGATCTCATCGAGGGTCGGCCCGCCAGGCGCCCGACGCCACATGGCGCGGTCACCCACTCCTCTCACCACTGTTCGGCACGCCAGAGAGCCACCACGTTGGCTGGTGCGGCGTGGCTGCCCCGCGCGGATTCTCTGGGAAGCCCTCGAAGGACGCTCACTGGGCGTGCGCCTGGCCGACGGTCGAAACCCCGCCGTGTCCCCAGCGGATGATCACGTCGATGGTGAGGTCTGTGGTGTGCGGGTCCAGGACGGGCTGCCCCGGGAGAGACTGGTGCATCTCCAGCGCCTCATGAACAGCGGACTCGACCACCGCGGTGCCGGCGCACAGCAGCATCGCCGCCTCCGGGCAGTATCCGGAAGCGTGGAACTCGAGGGCTCGGAAGGTTCGCAGACGGAAGGCGATCACACCCTGATCGTGGGAGATGGGGTTGAGGCTTGCGTCGTACCGCCGGGGCCTTGAGGGGTTCTCCCGGTCGTGGCAGCCGATGTAGAGGTAGGCCCGCTGCTCGGCGAAGGCGAGCTGGTCGATGCAGTAGGAGGTCTCGGGTGCAGCCACGTGCCCGTCAGATGCCAGGTATCGACCAGCTCGTACCACAGAGGGTGCCACATGTTGTAGAAGGCTTCGTCCAGGGGTGGCAGGTCTTTCAGGGACGGCCCAGCGGGCAAGGCGCGGCCGGGGGCCTTGCTGCGCCACAGGGGCGTTGCTGGCCCGTCTTGGAAGACCACGTCGACTCCCGTGACGAAGTGGTCCAGGGGCGTGCTCTTCCAGAAGAAGTCGCTGAGCCACTGCTCGACCATGACCGCCCCGTGGACAGCCCACGGCATGCCGGTGCGGTCGAGCCCTGGCCCGTGAGTGGAGACGACAGTGTGGGTCATTGCGGTCACTGCAGTTCGTCCTGCGGCGGGCGGCGGGGGCCGAGCAGGTTGAAGGGGACGGGAGGCAGGTCCAGGCGCGGGCCGGCGTCGTCTCCGGTGTACTGGCCGCCGCAGGAGCAGAAGCTCCCCTCGTAGACGAAGCAGTGCCGGAAGTGCCTTCCGTGAGGGTGCCCCGGAGTGGTGTTCATGCGGTTCCTCCTTTCGAAGAGCAGTCGGTCAGATTGGCTGGGGGAGCGAGGGGCCGGGCACGTACGCGGGCTGCGGCTGGAGCGCGTCGTGGCTGTCCGGCTCCAGGAGGAGCTGCCCGTGCTCGCTGGGTGTGAGACGTTGGTCCGCCAGCTCCCAGACGTGCACGCGTCGCGCATCCCCGATTTCCAGGGTCAAGACCCCCTTGGCGCCTGCGATGAGGGAGGCCCCCAACGCCGCGGTGAAACGCTCCCGATCCCGGTCCTGAACCCCCGGCTTCGGACCAGCCTCCACCACCAGCGAGTATGCGCCGAGTTCGAGACCAGCGGCCTTAGCTACCAGGGTGACCAGGCCGTACGCGGCGGTCGAATGTGCACCGCCAACCACCTCATCGATGAGGGCGTGTAGGACGCGGGTAGAGCAGTCCCTGGCCCACGCCTCCGCTTGCGGACCAAAGCGAGAGTGCGCCGCACCGAACACCTTCTGGCAGCGGATCATCATGGCCCACGCCGACTGCTCCCTGCGCATCTCCCGCAGCATCGCCTCGGGAGACTCCCCAGCGAACGGCCACAGCTCATTCACCGGGTGCAAGAGGTTCGCGTACGCGTCGAAGCCAGCCTTCGAGCGAGGTTCCAGCCCCGCGTCATTGCACGCTCGGATGTAGGCGAAGTCGACCAAGGGCGCCAGCAGAGGCTGTTCGCCTCTCGTCAGAGCTTCCTCCGCCCGAGCGTGCACACTGTGCCAGTACAGGGAGAACGGCTGACCGCTGCCGCGGGCTTCCGGGACGAAGGCGAGATCACGCTCGTCGACGGCAACCAGCATGCTGGCGCGAGACTCTCCCCGCTCTTGATCCCTCATGACTCGAGCACCCCCTCCTCGCGGGCAGAGTCCCTCCCTGCCCGCGAGACCACTCTGCTCTATCCGGCCGGGGTGCAGGGAACGACGGCGAGAACTAGGCCGAACGCCAGTCGCTGTCGAGGAGGAGCTCGGTCTCTGCCCAGGGGCCGTCGTATGTCGGCGGACCGAAGAGGAGCGGGGAACCGGAGTCCGCGCTGCCCCGCAGCAGCTTCGTCCAGTCGTCCCATGTCTCAAGGTCCGCGCCGACAGCGCCGAAGCGGCCTCCCACGACCGTACGTACGAACTTGCTACTGCTCCTGTCGAGCACGGCCAGGGCCGCCCTCGTCTCCAGAGCACTGATAACCCACCCGGTGGACGCGAGCTTGTGAGCGCTGATGCCCAGAGGTGCTGCGGGATGCCATGAGAGGAAGCGGCGGTGCTCGTCGACGTAGGCACGCAGGGCGTCGTCGAGTACAACGACGGGCAGTCCGAGCTCCGCGGCGACGCACTCATGCTCGCGGCCCTTGATAGGCGCCGGCTGCTGAGGAACGCCGTCGACGATGTGCATCATGCGCAGATCGATCATGCTCAACGCCAACGCGTTGACCTCGGCGGCAGCCAAGGGGAGATGGTTCACGGGTACTCCTTGTGGAAGTTGGTGCGGCTGGATGACGAAGGAAGCTGCATCGCACGGTCGGCGTACTCAGGCCCCCGCCCGACGCTCTTGCCGCCCACCACGAGACACGAGAAGACGCGGGGATGCCGTGTCGTCGCGAATCACGCCTGCAGGGCCTGCCCCGGCTGCTTCTTGAGGTACGACCCGGCGGACCGGGGCCAGCCTGCTGACCACGCTGGGGTCCAGGGCACGGGCGTGCCGGACCTAGGGTGATCGCATGCAAGATGACCTGGACATCTGCGAGGGCCAAAGCTCGCTGTTCGACCTGCCAGCCGCTGATGAGATGCCGGACGGCGGATGGTCGTACGAGGCGTACGTCCACTTCCTCGGTGCTCCGGACACCGCAGCGCTCCCTGGCAACCTCGAGCGATCCGGCACGGCGACTTGGGAGTGGCTGACCGGCGCCGTTCGCTGGCCCGGCGCACCGGGCGGCGCCGTACTCGTCTCCTTGCAGACCGAGGAAGACGTCGCTCAGGCACTGTGGGAAACGGTCGAAGCCCTGGAAGAGACCGGCCTTCGCGTCACCGAAGTGCGTGATGTCTTGCGGGTGGCCTCCCCGGCCGCCGAGGCTCAGCCGGAGGACGAAGCCGCCGCCCTGGTGAACAACAAGCTCGGGCGGCGGCCTGGGCGCGAACTCCTTGTCGAGCTGGAACATGCGCGGCGCGCCTGGCTCGAACGGGCCGGCATCACCCTCGAACGTGGCTTGGAGCAGACAGCGCAGATCCGGGTTTGGTGGGAGCAGCACCCTCTTGGTGACGACGGCTCCTCCCAACTAGGGACGCTGACGGACCTCTACAGCCGGTGCCTGGAAGCCACCTGACGTACCCCTCGCCTACGACTACGACGTCTCTCACGGGGGCTTGGCGCACAACTGTCTGAGGCCCACACGCCCATGGTTGACAGGGCCGGTGGCTCAGCATGCCCGCATCTCGGCATCAGGCAGCGGGCTACGACTGCTCTCGGCCCAGATACAAGTCCACGACGAGACGATGGCCCTCCGCTGGGCGCAGAAGTGCACTCAGGGCACCCAGCGCCCGGGCCAGCTCCCCGTCGTCCAGGTCGACGGCCTCGTTCGGATCGCTCTGTCCTTCGGCGTAGAGCTCCACGTCCTGGCCGACGAAGCCGGCGTGACTCATTCCCAGCTTCGTCTCCACAGCCTTGAAAATGGCGACCGTGTAACGGTCTCGGCCTGGCACGAGGGTGCGCATCCGCCGGGCGACCACCCGGCGCCACGCACTCTCCTCAGCCTCCGCAGCGCTTTCACGGATTGCGGTGAGCGTCTGCGGGTCGAGGAGGGGGAGCAGGGCGCGGACTGCCCTGGTGTGCTCCGCGCGCCGTGCCGCTTGAAGGGCGACTTCAGCACAGCACTCCGACCGCCAGCACATGCATCGCTGACAGTCCGAGCAGTCCTGAGCCCGGGGGCAGCCGCATCGGCAGTCGAAAGCCCGGCAGTCGACCTTATGGGTGGTCCGTTCCGGCCGTGCGGGCGCAGGGTGATCCAGTTCGGTCAGGTCACGGTGTGCCTCCACGATGCCGGCCGAAAGGGGCAGGCCGTCGCGGGCCAGCATCTCAGCCACATCAGTGCACGCCTGCCGCCATATCGCACGTGCGTACGCCTGCGTCTGCTCGTCGGCGAGCAGCGGTAGGAGCTCCTCGATGGGGTGGTTCTCGCGCATGGTTCTCCAGTTGGTGCAGTGTGAAGCTGCCCGTCCTGGGGTGGCCAGGCAGCCGCCGACCGGTCGGGTCCCGGAGACGAGCTGCCGGTTCCTGATCGACGTCTGCGCATCCCACGGCGTCCTGGGGGTGCGGTGCGAGGAACTGCGAATCCGGACCGTGTCACTTGCGGCGCCACCAGTTCGTCACGCCCGCGCCGACATGGTGGAGAGGCTCAGCGCGCCGGGCAGTGACCGCAGGAGCAGGGGTTTGTTGCAGCGGCGGCGTGAGCCTGACGAACGGCGGAAACCGCAGCGGCGTACGACGACCGGACATATGTGCTCAGGTCTGTGGGCCCGTACGGCGCCTGGTCCGAGCCGTGGCGGCGGGCCAGGTTCGCTGCATAGAGGGTGTTGACGGCTGCGTGCTCCAGAATCGTGGCGGTCCGCAACGCCGCTGAATCGCTGGTAGTACGCAGGTGTCTCACTGCCTCGAACAGGCTCATGGCGATGTGCCCGCCGTGCTCCCGGTCAGGGTTGAACGCGTGATCAGTGAACGGCTCGACAGTCTCGGCGATCCATCCGGCCAGGGCATCGCGAAGCTCGGCGAGGGCACGGGCTGGTGACAACTCGTGCGGTGGGGAGCCGAGGTCAGCTTCATCAGCGGGGAACAAGTGGGCCCTGTAGTCGAACATGCGGTTGTGGAGGTCCTTCAGATGTGGCTGCCCGGCGAACGTGCCAGCCAGAGTCGGAGGCGATTGCCCAGTGCGATCGTTACAGTCAATCCGGCCAGTGGCTCAAAGGGGAGATGTTGCGAAATCCCGGAGGGTCGCCCTCTCTCCAGCCCTCCGGTTCAGAGCCTGTTTGACCAGGCCCCGAGCAGGAATCCCAAGCCGATTACGGCGAAGAGCACACCCTGGGCGACGAAGAGCCACCAGAAGCCGTTGCCCTCAGCAGGGAGCATCCAGCGTGACGGATCCTTCGGGTCGTAGCGGAGCTCGACGCGAGCACCGACGGGGAGGGCCTTCTTCTTGGGGCGAGCTATGTCCGCCCGGGTCTCCATCGCTTCGCCATCGCCCGTGCTCCATGCGATGACTGGGTAGTACACGGCGGTCCCGGCGCTGCGGCTGGTACTCACGGAGTCCGCGCCTGGTGCGATACGAGCCTGCTCATGGCGGGTCACCACACCTCGCGCCGCCGAGCCTTCCCGAAGCAGGCGCCGAGTGCGGCGAATCTTGAGGGACGCAACGACGCCGACAACAGCCCCCGCGGTCGTGAAAAGCAGTGCGGCGAGGAATAGGCCCTGGGAAGGAGACATAGGCTTCATGATCGCGCACCGAGCGGACAGGACAGCGGGCGCGATGGTGTCCGCTTTCACCGGCACAGTCTTGGCGACAGTTCGTCCCGCTATGAACAGGAGCAAGCCGTGCCAGTGCCCCACTTCATCAAGCGCTCCCTCCCTGTCGCTCTGGGAAGCGCGCTCGCGGTTGCCGCGATCTCCGCCACGCCCGCGTCCGCAAGCTCCGGCTGGTGGTACTCCAGCGGCAACGGCGCCTCGGGTTACTACAACCACGTCAACGGCAGGGTGACGGCCTGCGACATCAAGACCGACGGCTACAAGGCGGCCGTCCAGATCCTGAGGATGGACGGCTCGGTGATCACCACCGTCACCGACTCCTACAACAACGGCAGCTGCTCCTGGCGGACCCCCACCCTGTTCGAGGGCCGCCACAAGATCCGTGTCTGCGTTCAGAAGAGCGGCGCGCGCCCTGTGAACTGCAGTCCCACGCACGAGTTCAGCGTCTGAGCGTCGGCCTGCTCGGCCTCGAGCCCGCCGAGGTGGAGAGGTGACCCACACAGCGGTCGGGGCACAGCCAGTGCCGTGCCCCGACCGCTGCTTCAAGCCCGTGCCCTCGTGACGACTATGTGAAGCTCGTCGTCTTCATGGGCGGGCGACGTGAGTTCAGTGAGTGCGTCCAGCGATTTCACCAGCTCCGGGTCGTTCCTGGAGTCGTAGGACGCGAGGGGGACGTCCTCTGCGCCGGAACTGCTGCCCAGGAAGGTCACCCTTTGATCGGACCACTGGGGGCCGTTCTTGCTGTCCTCCGCCTGGAAGACCACCGTGCACGCGGCCGGGACCTTCTCCGCCGCCCACTGGGCGAGGTAGTCCTGGTGAGCACGCTCGGCGGCGATACCCGCAGCGTGCCAATCCTCCAAGAGCGTGTGCCGCGCGGCGGCGGAGGGCTGGGTGGCTTCGGCTGCCGTCCCTCCGGAAGGGGGAATCGGTCCGGGATTCACGCTGGTCATCGGGGCTCCTGTGGGCTGGGGAAGGCTGGGTAAGTCCGAGTAGAACGGGCGGATGCCGCACATACCAACACCGTGCGAGATCCCTCTGCCCAGCGCCTGTCCTTACCGCTGATGGGAGCGTTGCTCCGGCATCTACTCGGCTCCCAGGCCTCCGTCGGTCCCGCATGCCGACGTGTACGACACCACCCACAGAGCAGCTGCTCAGGACGGTAGTGAAGCCGGTGTCCGGTCTCGTTGGCACTCTCGCGTCACGACCTTCAACCAGTCGCGTCACCGTGCGAATCGAGTTGGTGCCCCATGCCTGTTCTTGCAGCTCAACAGCCTGTGACCGCAGCGGCGGCCACCACACAACCCAATCGGTCCGCCAGGGCGTTCGGTCGAGTCTTGCGTGCCTTGGCACAGATGGGCGCCGACCTTGAGCACCAGGTCGCCGACGTCGCACACTCTGCCGGGCTGCGCCCCGGCCATGCCTCCCGCCTGCTGCTGACTGCTGTCGAAGAAGGCTTTGCCGAACCCGGCGAGCGCTACGGCACCTACCGGTTGACCTGCGACGCCGCAGTCCTGCTCGGCCCTGTCCCAGTACGGACCAGCACTCCAGAGATCACCGAGACGCTACGCGCCCTGCATAGGGACACGAACCTGGCGACGGCGTGGCACGTCCCAGGCTGGCGTCCTGGGGCCGGCCTGCACCTCGACCTGGTCGACGTGGTCAGCCCCCGGTTGGCGCTGCGCCTCGACGCCGCCCAGCAGTATGGAGACCTTTTCCGGACAGCCGCCGGCCGGATCGCCCTGGCCTTCCTGCCGCCGCAGATGACCAGCACCGCCGACGGCCGGCCCCTGCGGTTGTGCGAGGACCTCGCGCGAACTGTGACGAGCAGCAGAATCGCTGCCAGTCGCACGAGCTCCACCCAGAGCCTGGCAACCGCGGTCCTGCGCGGTGACGCTCTGGTCGCTACCCTCACCGTCACCGGCACCCCCGACCAGTTCACCGACGACCTCATCGTCCAGGAACACGCGGTTCTCCTACGCCGCGCCGCCGTGCGCAGTAGCCAGTCACGTGCCGCCTGACCAACCGGGACACGTCCGATTCCCCGCATCGGGGACAACGCCGGGAGACGTGAATCTCCAGGGCGGGAATTGCAGCCGCACGCCCGCCTTCCGCTTCCTACTGTGGCGCCACCCTCATCCAGAGGGCCCGTCAACAGGAGGTGTCGCATGCGCCCCATCCGTAAGACCTCGGTCCGCCGTCCCTGCCGGTTCTCCCGACCGGTCTGACCCATCGGCACACGCCGCGATGCAGGCGGCCGGACCTCTTCAGGTCCGGCCGCCTTCGCGTGTCCCTCCCATGCCGTTTCGTCCACCTCGCTCCCGACCGGGTCCCAGTGCCCACCGTGAGCCCAAACGCACCGTCCAGCCTGCGTAGGCCGACTCCCACAGTGTCGAAGGAGGAACCGTGACGTCGAAATTCCTGAACCTGCCCTGGCCCGACTCGAACCGTCGCCGAGGTCTGCAGCCTGACCATACCGACCGGGAAGGCCCGCCCCCCACTCCAGACGGAGGGAACACCGGCCGGCCTGCCGAAACCTCCGACAGGACAGCCCGGCCCGGTATAGGAATCCCTGCTCAGCCTTAGGCACTTCGGCGACGAGAGGACATCCGTGAAACTGACGCAGAAGCTCAGCCGTACGACCAAACTGGCCGCCGCCGGGGCCACTGCTGCCCTGCTCATGGTGCCAGCGCTCGCCGGGACAGCCCAGGCGAGTACCACCGCCGTCGGCGCGTCCGCCTGCGGAAAGACGTATCCCAAGGGCTACTGGTGGACGTACCCGACGGAGAACGTGAACTTGAGGAGCGGTCCGGGGACGAAGTACACCTCATACGGCCTGATCCTCAAGTACGAGGGTGTCGAGGTGAAGTGCAAGGCGAAGGTGGCTGGCTGGATGCGGGTCTACGTCCTGAACGGCCAGATGAAGGGCCGAACGGGGTGGGTTGCCAGCAAGTACATCGACTGATCACCAGGCGCAGCTCACGACGAAATACGCCCGCAGCCACATGGCTGCGGGCGTCTTCCTGTTCAGGCCGGCGGACTGCTCGCCCTCCATTCGGTGGTACCGCGCTCGAGGTGCTCCGATCACGACGGATCGGCGAAGATCATGACGTCTGCGTGGACATCCGCCATGCTCAGGTAGTCGGCTCGCTGATGAACAGGGCAGACCAGCACCGAGACGATGTCGGTTCCCTGGCGGCGCACGACCCGCTGCGCTCCGCGCAGCGCACTGCTCTTACGCGTGTAGGAGCCTCCGACGAACGCGGTCCGGGTTGTGTGGTTGACAACTATCTGTGTATGCGGCTGGCCTTGCATCTTGCTGCCTCTCGGAGTCCTTGGGACGGGCGGTACCGGCTGTACCGGCTCGTGGTGGCAGCCCAGGGCAGGGGCTGCCACCACGAGCCGGAAGGTCACGCCTGGGGCGTGAGAGAGAACCACTCACTGCCGATGCCAGTAACGATCTCCAAGGCGGCCTGGTGGTGCGGAAGACCGGAGTCGCCATGGTGGTGCGGTCGGTGGACGCGCGTCTCTCGCACGGTGGCGGGTTTGCCGTGGACGAGGGTCAGGTCACCGGGCTCCAGGTCCGGGTCGGAAGCGGGCTTAAGGAGCTTGGCCAGCTGGGTCGTCGTCTGATGGGCAAGGACCCAGTCGATCAGGTCGTCGAAGACGGTGTCGATCTCGCTGCGCTCGGAGTGGTGGCGCTCGTAGTGGTGCTTATCAGCGTCGTAGGCGACAGTGCCGCGCGCCGAGTCCAGCTTCTCGACGAGCTGGCTGATGTCGATGGTGCTGCCGGGCTCGGGGCGGTTCATCGGTACGTACTCCCTGCGGTGCGGGCCGGGGAAGTGCTGGGGTCTTCCCTTGTCGGTGGCCGCAGTGAACCGCTCCGGGTCGGTGAGCAGCGAGGATCCGCGAGTTCGTGCGGATGGCAACGGCAGAAGCCTGTGTCAGCCGTCGTACCGTCAGGACAGGGAGCGGATGAGCCGCTGGTCCATAGCGCCGCGGCCCGGGCTGTGTCGACTGCCTGGACCCTTCACGCCCATTTCGACTCTCGCAGTATTCACCTGTCTTGCCGCGGCCTGCCGGCGGTCCGCTGGTTCTCGGAGCAGGGCGGTACTCGTTCACGAGTCTGGTCACGGTTTCGCTGCGCCCGTGAGGATCTCGTCGGCGTACGTGGCGCCGGGAGCCGGTACGAACTGCTCACCACCGAGGGCGACCCGCGCGCCGATCGTGAACTTCCTCGCGTCCTCGGGAACCTGATCGTTCACGCTCTCCCAGACGAGGAGCCGCCAGTTCCTCTCCTTCGCCTCTGCCAGGAGCCAGATGAGGGCGGTGTCGAGGCCGAGCTGGGTGTAGCGGGGGCTGTCCGTGAGGTCCTCACGTTGGTGATCGTAGAAGGTCTCGATGGTGCCCAGCGCGGCGGCTTCGGTGGGGTGCTCACGCTGGGACAGCAAGTTGATCTCCCACTGTCCGCCGTAGCGGTTCCCGATCACCAGAAGGACAGCGATGTGGTTCTCGTTGAACTCGTGGTCCGGGACCGTCAGTGGCTTGGTGACTTCGTAGTGGAGGGGCATAGGGGTCATCCTCTCGGACTCAACGGGCGCATGGTGATCGTTCGTGAGACAGTCCGGCTTGGAGCAGGTCCGCCCATAAACAAGCCCGCCGCGCCGGCGCTGGCAGTCGGCGTACGTACCAGGCATGGGAGGCTGCGGTCATGAGCGGGTCCGGTCGGGCAGGCGAGCGTGGCACCATGCGCAGCGAGTGGCACTCAGATGTCGGAGAGGCCAGTGTCGGCCGTCGGTGGTGCTTGGGCAGCGGCGGGTGACGCGCAGCACGTCAAGCGCTTCCACCGCAGGCCCGATCAGCCGACAGTTGTGGCTGAGCTCATGGCCTGCCAGCCCGGCGATCCGGCGGGCATGCTCGGCCAAGGTGTCTCGCTCACGCCGGACCAGAGCTAGCTCCTCCGTCATCGCCCGGACTAGATCAGCGGCAGACGTCTGCCCCAGCCTGTCCAGGTGCTCGGCCAAACCGAGTGGATCAAGCGGCGCGGTCACGTCCGTCTCAGGGTCTTTGCGTCCCTGCGGACGTTCGGTCATCACAGGCGGCCTCTGGGGAACGGCGAGCTCCTGCTCCGTGCGGCTCACGAGCCGCACCCCGGGCCGCAGCGGTGACGGCCAATGCCGCGCCACCACCCCCAGTACAGGCGTCCCACCCGCATCCTCACCGTCCGCGCAACCCGGGCCGGGCCGTGGATGCCGAGAAGGAATTCCATCGTGACCCCGGCCTCCTCGGCGATACAGGCGAGGTCGGTCGTGCTGGGCGTGAGCGTGCCATTGCACAAGGTCGGCAGCTCCTCATACTGGAGCGGGCGTCCTTGGGACGCTCGTTCGATGGCGAGTGCCCGAATCCGGTCGAGGATCGCCTCCTCGCTGCGGGCGACAGACGCGATGCGCTTCATAGGGTGTGGATGTCTCCTTGACTCATGGCGGGCTGAGAGGTCCAACGGGACCTCGTGCTGCCCGGGTACGTCACGCGCTGGCGAATCCCGGGCTCATGCAGCCGTACTAGGCCCGCCGGTCCCGCCTCTGCGGGATCACTCGGCGTCGTCAGCCAGCCGCCACAGCGGACAGTCAGTGATCATCGGCGTGGCGGCTCCGACTGCACAGCCCTCGGGGACTTCGGGACAGTTGCAGTACGGATCACCCCAGCAGCCGCCCGCAGCCTCACCCGGCTCGTGGTGCTCGCACGTCTTGCAGGACGCACTTCGGGATTGCTCCAGCAGCGGGCGACGTGCGCGGTCGCGGCGGGCCTCTTGGCCCAGGTACGGCGGCAGTACGGGCACTGGTGGCGTACGACGGTGACCGGGAGGGTCACTGCAGTCGGAAGGCGAGCCGCTCGCAGTGCGGAGCGTTCCTCGTCGGCGGCCTCCAGTAGTACGCGGACGAGCCAGTCAACGTATGGGGCGGCGGTGAGCAATTCAGGGAACGGTCTACGACCGGTAGGGGAGCCGTCGGTGTGGTCCACGGGGGAAGCCTTCCTTCTCATGTGCGGGCTGCTGCTTCATCGGCCGTGGCCGCCGTCGAAGCTGCTGAGGGCGATGGTTTGCGCCTGTACCAGCAGGGCGCGGCAGTCTTCGCCGCTGGAGCCGACAGTGATCGGGGCGCCAACTGCTGTGACCAGCTCCCACCCCTCACGGGTAGGGCGAAGGATCAAGCAGGGCTCGCGGCGGGCCCCGAAGCGCAGCTCGGTGCAGGGCGGTATGACCTGGATGTTCATGTCCGGGAACATGCGGTCCGTGCGGGTCGCTGGCCGTACGGCATTGCCGATGGAGTTGAAGGACCTGGCCAGGGCCGGGGTCCCTTCATGGGGGGTCAGCGAGACGTTCCACGCGATGTTGCAGGTGCGGGTGGGGTGGCGGGGGTTGGTGGTCGGAGGGTGGTCGGGGCACCACAGCTGAGGAGAAAGACTCTGGAGCCATGCAGTCATCACTCGCCGGGCGTATCGATTGGACGGGCGGTTGTGGCCGCGCAGCCACCAGCGAAGAACGCCGGCAGGACCGTCTTCGGCCAGCGCGTCGACCATCTGCTGGTGAACGATTCGCTCCTCCAGCAACTCGACTTCTGCCTTGCGACGGCTCCTAAGACGCTCGGCGGCGGCTAGCCGGGCGCGAGCCGCCGCCCACTCGTTCCCCAACTGCCCCACGGTGTGCGCGCACGAGTCAGGCTCTTCGAGCTGCGCGACCGCGGCACCGATGCTCTCCGCCAAGGCGCCGCGTACTTTCTGGGGCACGTCGGGGCGGGCGGCGATGTGGATCCGGAAGTCCGGGCTGTTCAGCGTCTCGGAAAGCGGCTCTAGGCCGTCAGCGCCGAGATCGACGGCCCACTGGGAGATGTCGGCCGCCTTGTTGATGAGGTTATGGATCTTCTGCTGCGCCTGACGGAACTCCTCCTGATTGAGCGCTGCCCAGCGGAGGTTGCCCTCCATCTGCTCGCCGACACCCATGAAGTCGGGATCCTGGATGAGGGCGCGCTGGCGGGCAGCCTCGGCCCGGAGGTCGTCATCGGTGTAAGGGGTGGTGCTCATGGACGCCTTCCTTGAGGAGAAGCCGACGGTTGCTGCGGTCGTGGTCACTGAAGCCGACCGCAGCCGTAGCGTCGCCTGGCCGCGAATCTGGTCGGCCGGGTGCGGTCGGCGGCGGGCAGGAGCAGCGGGTACGGCCCTTGTCGGCGCGGCACTGTGTCAGGGACATTGGTGGCCGCCGTGAGCCTGCTGCAGGGAGCGGACAGCCGTCCCTGAGTGGGGGGGCAGGGTCGTGTGGCACCTTGTCGCCTCGACGAGGGGACGTGGCCAGTCGACTGCCGCCGCGGTGAACTCGGGATTGCGTGCGGACGTTGGGCGCTCCAGGGCCCCGGACGTGGACTCTGTAGGACCTGGAGCGCCGAGCTGTAGAGGACTACAGCGAGGGCGTCGGGACGGTGTCGTAGCGATGGGCGAGCTTGTCAGTTACCTCGCGGGCGCACCGGACGGCGTCGGCCACTGCGTCGATGTCGCCCGGTGCGCCGTCGACCAGGGTGGTGAGGTAGTCGCCGGTGACGTCGTGCAGGTGCGCGGACCAGGGTTCACGGTGCTCGGTGGCGGGGCGCTCGGCACGCTCGCCGGCGTACATCAGGACATGCGGGCCGTCGTAGGCGGCTTCCTCGTCGTCGGGGGCGCCGGGACGTGCGGCCATGATCAGGAAGGTCATCCCTCCCTCGGTGCCAGGGAAGGCGTAGCGGCCGACGGCAGCCAGGGCTGCGCGCAGCAGTTCGCCTTCGGTGGGCGGGCTCTGGTGGGGCAGTTCATTCATCGTGTCTCCGCTCCGCGGGTGGTGAGCGCCGGCGGGGCCTTGGTGTATCGCCGGCGGGACGGCCGCAGTGAATAGGGCGGGGTGCGGAAAGGGCGACGATCGGCGAATCCTGCGGGCGGGCTAGGCGATGCCGTTCTTGGAGACCGTGTAGCGGAAGCCGCAGGCCGAGGTGATGACGAACTCGATCCCGCGCGGCGAGGTGTACGGGACCCAGGTTGCGTGCTCGTCCTTTACCAGTCCAAGGGCGTCCCTGAAGACGACGTCCTGGGTCCAGGGAGGCATCTCCTCGAGCGGCTTGCCCTCCCGCGCGGATTCAGAGGACTTGTGCCCGCCCTGGCGCTTTGCCGTGGAGGGGAGACGGGTCCGGTTGTGGGAGCTGCGGCTCCGGCGGTCAGAGGGTTCATTCGGCGGCTTCCTGCTTCTGCGGGTCGGTAATGGGGGAGAGGAGGGCGCGCATTTCGCGCACGTACCGGACGCGGTGCTCGTTCCACCGGTGCCGTGCCGCGACGTTCTTGAGCGTGTCGTCGTCCCAGCCGATGAGGACGGCCCACAGGTAGGCGTCGTGCCGGTCGGCGGACCAGTCACGGGTGTCACCGACGCCTAGGCGCATCATGTTGCAGACGGCATTGACGGCCCGTGCGATCCCGCCGAAGGCCTTCCGGTGCCAGTCCCAGGCCTTGTACATGGCCTGCGCTGCCTCGCGGGTCTCGGCTCGGTCGTGCTCGGTGTCCTCCAGGACTTCGTAAAGCTCCGCCAGGCTGGCCTCCGTGTGCTCGTCCAGCGACAGCCGACCGGGTATTTCAGCGAGCGTCACAGGCGCAGCGAGCTCCCCGGCTGCGAGCAGGAGATGTTCCTCCCACAGCGGCCGCAGAAGACCACCGTAAATCTGGGAGCGGGACATCCAGCCGCAGGCGCAGGCCACCATCCAGCGGCCGTTGGGCACGTCGACGGTGCGGGGCAGGTGCTCGGTGACGATGCCGACATGATCGGGACAGACGGAGCCGGTCGAGGGACCACGGGTGACCTGACGCCAGCCAGCACCGGACCAGGAAGGACGGGCTGGCTCCCGCCCGTCCATGCGGGCTGCCATGTCGAACTCCCGTAGACATCCCGGGTAGAAGCACTGGTGGAGAGACGGCTGGTTGCGGAACGCCGTGGCCTTGGCGATGAGGTCGGCCAGCTGCTCCTCAGTGAGCGTGGCCAGGGTCGGCTGGTCGGTCACGGGCTGTTCCTCTCAGGGCGGGCGGGGTAACGGGAGCAGCTAACCGCGAGCTGGGAAGTCGGGCAGTCGTGCGGCGAATTTGCGCGCTGCCGCCACGGCTCTCAGCACGGCCCGGCTCAGCCGCTGGGAGGTGTCAGCGGTCGGCGACACGCGGCATTCAGTGCGGATGCCCCCTGCGGGACTGCGCTCAAGGGACGGTGCGGGCTCGATGAGTCTGCCGCAGGGAGCGGACAGCAGTGGGGCAACAGGTCTATGCCTCCGCGGCCGTCCGCTCACAGCCGTCGTTGGATCGGCCGGTGCCCGGTTGCCGAGGAGGTCTCCGCCTTCACCTGCGTCAGCGGGGAAGGGAAGGGAAGCCGGCCGAGGCCCGGCCCCGGCCGGCCGCGACGGTGCGTTGCTGCGGGCCGGGGCCCAGCCGTGTTCTACCCAACCGCTGAGCCCCGACGTCGTCTGGCTGTCCTGCTACGCGTGCGGGTCGTCCCCCTGCTCGATGCCAAGGGCCTGGGCGACTGCCTTGAACACCTCGGGGTCGATGGACGGCCGAAGGGAGTCGTCCTGCCAGTCGAGGTCGACGATGACCGGACGGTAGGGGCCGGAGCGCAACGCGCTGGCGAGCAGACCGGGCGGGAGAGGGAGCCGCTTGCCCGCTTCGGCGAACAGACCGGCGAGCTCAGCCGCCCCCGTACGGGTCTTGTCCGCGCCGCCGCGCCGGAAGTACTTCTCGCCCAGGTGCTGGCGTGCCACGGCTTCAAGCTCCACGTACTGGGGCCCGGCATTGTGTGGGGCGGCCAGGGCGCGGGCCTGCTGCGGGGTCATGCCAGTGGCCGCGACGAGCGCCTTCACCGCGGCGTCGGACAGGCTGTCGGCGAGCTGGTCCAGGCGCTCGGTCGCTGAGGCGCCGGGCTCCAGACCGAGGAGCTCCACAGCCCGGTGCCGTTGGACTCCGGCGGCAACTGCGACGCGCTTCACGTAGTCCTCAAGGTGCTCACCGGGCCGGGGCAGGGGAGCGCCGGTGATCCGGGAGGGGAGGCCGGGGCGTGGGCCAGAACGGGCGGCGACGGCGGCGCGGACCTGGGCCAGGGTGATGCCAGGGTGGGCCCGCTTGTACGCGCGTACGGCACGGTCCTGTTCACGGCGGCGGGGATTGGTCATGACCTCTTGTCCTTGTCCGGCCTGCTGCCCCACACGCGTCGGCCGTCCAGGAGGAGAGCATGACGAGTTGGCTCGCGCGAGTCTCAGACGTCTGTGGTCCCCGTCGACGGTGTGGGCGTCGAGGTCGGTGTGGACCAGGCGTGGCGCGGTTGCCCATTCCTGCGCCCACCATCGTAGCGATGAGTCCAGCTCTCAAGGCAAGCTCACGGGAGGCTCCCGTTTCGGCACGGCCGATGGGTTCCCGGACAGTGTTCGCCGTACGCGCCGTACCGCCCCAGGTCCGCTGCGGACTGCGACCCCGGTGCAGGTCAGATCGGGGCGGGAGGTACCCCTACCTCCCGGCTTAGTTCGCCAGCTTGCCGGTGACGACCATGCGGCCGTCACCGGCGAAATGGTCCGCCACGGTGAAGCGCTGCTCCAGGTGCTTCCGGACGGCGTTCAGCTTCTCCTGCCGGAGCGAGCCGCCAGAACCCCATGCTGCGTGGCTCTCGACGTAGTCGACGATCACGCCGAGCGTCTGTGAGGTGCGGACCTGGATGCCTTCCGACCAGCGCTGCCCGGAGCGGCGCCCGGTGGACGTCCGGCTGAGGCGGAACTCCTTGCCGAGGTAGCGGCGGACGGTGGAGTAGGTGGCCTCGGTCATGATCGGCTCCTCGTTCGTCTCGGCGGGCGTATCTCGGCGTGCACGGGCAGGTTGACGGGGAATATCTGACCGCACGCGGGCGATGCAGACCTCTGTGCGGCGAATTCCGCAGGTCCACCGACGTTCAGCTCGCCTCCCGCTGGACGTCGCCGTAGCACCTGAAAACGGGGCACGTCTGATCTAGGTCGTACACCGCGATCGCGGTTCCGACCCTCTCAGGAGTGTTGAGCCGGTGGTCGGTGATGAGGTGCTGCGGACGGTCCGCCAGGAGCGGGCGCTATGTTGTCCCCGGGCAGAGACTGCTGCCTTCGTCCGCACCGCGTGGCCCGGACCCACAGGTGCACCAGCGGCGAGAAGAGACGATCGTCACGCCAGTTGCACAGCCATCACTGCATCTGCCGGTACGCCGGTCCGGGGAGTCGTGCCGCGGAACGGATGCCCTTATGTCCAGGGACAGCAGCAACATCCTGCTGCGACAGCAATACACCGGCGAGCCCCGCCAGGCCGCCCACGCCTTCTACCAGGCCCGGGGCCTGTACTTCGGCCTCGTACCCGACACCACCGACCCCGCCCAGCAGCTCCTCGAAGCCGCCCTCGTCCGGATCCTGGCCCGACCCCACCCGCAGGTCCCCGCCCCCACCGCCGCGGGCACCTTCTTCGGGCTGCGCGGGGTCTCCCCGGACCTCGACACGCTCGTGCTGTGGCCCCACCCCGACCATCTGACCCCGCTACTGGGCCGCATCCTGCCGGTCCGCACCGACAGCGGCATCGCCGGCGTCCCGGGACTGCGGGCCCACCCCCACCCCAGCCGCACCGACACCCTGCTCCTGGCCCGCCCCGGCCACCGTGCCCATCTCATCCTGCGCGCCCGACCGGCCACCCTGCAGCAGGCCGAGGACCACATCCTGGCCGCCGGCCTCGAACCGCTGTGGTCCGCGCGCACCTCGCAGCCCGGCGAACGGCAGGCATGGGACCACCTCGTCGGCACCCTGCCGCCGGAGGAGGCGGCTCTGTGGAGCCGCGCTCTGCGCCGGGCCGGCCTGCACACCGCCCAGACGCCGGACTGGTCCCGGACCGCGCCGGAGCCCGGGCAACTGGAGGGCCCCAAGCCCCGGCGCATCGCCGCCCGCCCTGTCGGCCCGGCAGGAGGGCCGGCTCGCGGCATCGTCGCGGTGACCAGCTCCCTCGGGCAGGGCGGACTCGGCTGCACCACCACCGCGCTCGCCCTGGCCGGGGCTCTGGCACGCACCGGCGCCACGGTCGCCTACCTCGGCGCCGACGACCCGAACGGGCTCCACCGGATCCTGAAGACGTCGCCGCAGCCGGGACAGTGGCACGACCTGCTGCCCGGTCTGCCGGGCCCGGGCACCCTGCGCGGCATGGTTCTCTCCCCGAGCGCGCCCAACGCCCCGGCTCTGCTCGTCGACGCAGCCCGCGGGCACGACACCGTGGTTCTCGACGCCGGCAACGTCTTCGAGCTGCGGCACCTGGCCGGACACGCGGACGCGGCCGTCGTCCTCACCCACCTCGACCCCGAAGTGTGGGGGAGCACCGAGATCCTCGACCGGCGCCCCGCCTGGGTGCAGATGTGGGATTGGCTCAACACCCGCTATCTCACCGCCCGCGCCCGGGCCCGTGACCGGCACTCCCAGCTGCTGAACTTCCTGGACGAGACGTTCGAGTCGTACGTCTGGGACCGGGTCTCGGACGACAACCCCGACGTCTACGACGCCGACGACCCCGAGGACTCCGCCGCCTGGTGGGACGACTTCCAGCCCGACTTCGACGACGAGGACGACGAGGACGACGAGGAGGAGGACGAGCCGCTGGCGCTGCCGGAAGACCTCGACGCCGAGACCCTGGACCTCTGGCGCCAGGAGTTCCTGGCCTTCCTCACCCGCGAAGGGGCCATCCGCCACCCGGACAGCTGGGAGGCCGTGGCCGCCGTGTGGGTCCGCTACAACCGCAACCTCGACCTCCCGGGCGGCGGGGACGACGAAGCTCTTACCGAGACGGTCCTGCGCGAGGCCGCCCCCACGGCCACCGCCCGCTGGGGCGAGCAGACGTGGCAGGAACACCACCCCCGGTGGGCAGCGGCTGATGCCGTCACCCGCAGGGACAGTCTCGCCCCCTGGCGGCACCTGATCGAGGAGACGATCCACCCCACCGACCCGGTCGCCACGGCCCGGTTCCTGCTCGCCCGCCTGGACGCAGACGCACCCAAGAACATCCCCATCGCGCTCGCGGTCGCGCACGTCGACAACGCCCTCGCCGACGAGCAGCACCACCTCGCCGACGTCCGCGACGCCCTGCGCGCCGAGGGCATCCCCGCGCTCACCGTCCTGCCGGATCTGCCCGAGCACGCCGAACGAGAAGACGACCTGCAGGCCCTGACACGCCCCTCGGCCCAGGAAGCCGCCGCCGCCAACCAGCTGGCCCGGCTGGTGGCCGACCTGCTCGCCACCCGAACACGCTCCTGAGTATGCTCCGCGTCCCCCGTCGGGCAGGCCGACGGGGGACGCGGTCGCACTGCCGGCGGAGCAACCCCGCCCACGCCCACGGCGTACGCAGTCGGACCGGCGCGGGACGTCCCAGGGGAGTTCCTCTGGGACGTCCCGACCGAAGGCCGGCTTCAGTCCCGCCCGGACCCCGCCGACGTCTTCCGGGCGTTCTTCAGCGCGGCGCTCAAGACCGCACCGAGCTCCTCCTGGACCGGCCTGACCCGCTCGTCGTTCCAGGTCGAGGGCGCGAACAGGAGCTCCTCGAAGGCCTTGAGCTGGCGCACCGTGCACAGGGCGGCCACGCCATGTTCGCGCAGAGCTTCAGCCGTTTCGGCGACGGCTTCAGGGCCGCCCATGGGCCGGTACATGTTGGTGATCATGACCACGGGCATCTGCGGGTCAAGGCCCAGGGTACGAACGCTGCGCAGGAGGGCGGTGGTGGTCTCCTCGCCGGTGCCGGGCCGCTGGCGGCGTTCGATGAGGTCGTCGAAGTCACGGACCCGCGCGGCGTTGCTGCGCATCCCGGCCACCCACTGGCCGATGACTGAGCCCCAGTCCACCTCTGCGGCCGCGATCGGGGCGAGGGCGGCGGCGAACTGCCGCCGCAGCTCGGGAAGTTCCTCCTCGGCGGGTGCGAACGGTGCACGCTTGTCCTGCTCCAGGTGGTGGTGGTGTTCCACCCAGTGTGCGCGGACCTCCGACCACACCTCGCCATGGCGCCGGGCCCCCTCGTCCTCGACCGCCGCGAGGAAGAGGGCCCACCCCTGCTCCTGGGCGTCCGCGTCGTCGGCAGGGCCGGGCGGGAGGGGGAAGGAGACGCCGTCCAGGGACCGGGCGGCCGCGGCCGCATCCCACCAGTTGTCACCCGTCAGCTCGTCAGCCAGCGCCGCGAATCCCTCGGCGTGGTGCGGTCCGTACGCGAGGAAGCGGGCGTCCAGCACCGCCATCACCGCCTGAGCCGAAGACCGGGGCAGGTAGGCGGCATCGTGGCGCAGGTGTGCGGTGAACCGGGCGTCGAGCCACCGCATCAGCTTCGCGGTGCGCCACGCCTCCTGCTCCTGCATGGTGGCCGCGCGCGGCTGGAGGTCGACCTCGGATGCCACGGTGGCGAGGAACTCGGAGGCCCGTACGGCCAGGTCCTCGATGGGGTCCCCGTCGGCGCTGAGACGCTGCAGGTTACGCAGCCGGTTGTGCGTGATCCAGGAGTCGCGCACCGCATCCCAGCAGTCCGGGTGCCGGCGCTGCCCCTCGGGGGTGATGAAGTCCAGGAAGTGCCGGCGCCACAGGTCCAGAGGTGCCCCGTCTTCGGGCGGCAGGACGTCGTCGGGGTGTCCGGGCGACCCGTGGGCCCCCAGGTCCCACCACTCCTCGACGTCCTCGGCATCGTCGACGTCGTACACGTCGACCTCGTCAGGGGCCCCCAGCCGGGTCACGGCGTAGTAGAAGAACTCCCGGTCCAGCGCCGCACGCAGCCGCTCGGCGTCGACCTGTTCCGTCGAGGGACGCCACCACCGGGCGAAGCGCTCGTCGAGCGCGGCGAAGACACGGATCTTCTCGGGCCTGCGGTCGATGACGTCGACCTTCACCCAGTCCCGGGCACGGTAGTAGTCGGTCAGCACGGTCAGGTCGGCGGCCGGGAGACCGGCGAGCTCGGCGGGCGACCGACCCCCCACATCAAGGACCACGACCTCACCGCGGCCCGTCGCCTCCGCGGCGCGCGCGTCCAGGTGCTCCCCGAAGTAGCCGTGCGAGGCAGCCAGCAACCGGCCGCCGCCTGCCGGGGCGAACGGCTCGTGCCACACCGCCGCATCGTCGGCCGCGTCCTTGGCCACATGCCGCAGCATCGCGTCGTCGGTCACCAGCGCAACGGTGCGCCCGGCGCGGGTCAGCCCGTAGGCGATCTGGACGCTCAGCGTGCTGCAGCCGACCCCACCTTTCGTCGAGCGGACGTACACGATCTGCGGGCGCCGGGAGACCGGCCCGTGCGGGCGCGCCATCAGCGCGGACTCGTCACCGGTCAGCTCGGCGAGCGTCGGCTCCCGCGAAGCCCAGTGGGCGGCGACCTCGCGAGCCAGGAGCGGGCGGCGCAGCGCGCGGCTCCAGGCGGGCGCCGACTCGGCGAGGGAGATGTCGATGACGCGGCGCGGAGTGTCCTCGAACGCGGTGCCAGCCTGATCCCACAACGGCAGCAGACCCGCCTCCGCACACAGACGGCCGGCCTGCCGGACGTCGCGGGGCTGCGCGGCGAGCAGTACCTGTTCCGAGGCGCCCACCCTGCCCAGGGCCAGGTACTTGCCGTCGCAGACCCAGCGCAGCCCGGCAACGCCGGTGACGGTCGAGACGGTCTCGCTCGTGCGGCTGGGCAGCAGGCGGACCAGGACCTCGGCCTCGTATCCGGTCACCGGCCACAGCCTCAACTCGTTGCCAGGCCCCGGGCTCGCCTTGGCGACGCCGAACAGGCTCCCGCTCAGGGGGAGGGGATGCAGACCCCCGACCGGCCGGGCGAGCGCGAAGAGCAGCGCCGCCTCCAGGGCCTGCTGCTCGGCGGACGCGGCGTCGGGGGCCAGACCGTGAAGGAGACCGTGAGCGCGGATCCAGGACAGAGCCTGGGCATGGTTCTCGCCGGTAACGGCGGCGCGGGCGGCGGTGTTGCGATCGGCTTTCGCCATGATGTCCCGATTCTCGGCGTGGCTCCCGGACCGGCACACCGCGAGTGGGCGCAGCAGAAAGTCAGCTCACTGTGGAGATCTCCCCCTTAGCGCCTGGGATGCACGCGGGTCCGGGCCACAGTGCGAGGCGGGCGGCAGCAGGTCTGCCTGCCCGCCATCCTAGCGGCGGCTGACCGCGTGCACAGGAGGCTCCACCTCGACCTGCGGACGGGCTCGGGCTGGTGCCGGGCCACGCGGGGTCTGCTCGCCCTCCGAGGCCTCGACGAACGCATCTCCGCGCCGGTCTTTGGCCACCGATTCCCCCGCTTCCGGCGTGGCTAGCTTCGTGTTCAGGACCGCCTTGGCTCCGGGGTACTGCTCGCGGAGGTAGGCCAGCAGGAGCGGCAGCCATCCGCCCCGGTTTCGCTTGATCCCGAAGAGGTGGCCGACGGTTTCCCCGAAGACCGCGGCCGAGACGACAGGGGCCACGACGTCCGCGAACTGCTGGCAGATGCTCGTCCGTGAGCCCTCGGCGAGGGCCGCGTACTCCCTGGGGAGGGTAACCAGGGCAGCCACCTGCTCAAGGGTGAACCGGCCACCCTTGTGTCCGACGTCCACCGACCGGATACGCGAGGTGACGCCTGGAATCACGCGGCCCATGATGAACGCGTTGCCTCCGCTGGTCTTGCGCGCGCCCCGGGTAATCACCTCCAGATCAGCGGGAAGCCCTGTCGCCTGGTCGGCGGTGATCGTGATCTGAGGTGCCGCCGGACCGGAGTTGTAGCGGCCGAACGTCGCCATCATGAACGCCCGGCGGCGCCTTGACGGCGACCCGTACGCGGCGGCATCGATCTCTTCCCATGTCACCGACACCGCCGCGCCGAGTTCACTCTCCCCGGCGCAGTACAGCTCTTCGGTGATCGTGTCGCGGATTTCCTGCGGGAGCTGGTTGGACTGCTCGAAGAGAATCGTGTGCAGCGGCGCTCCGCTGTGCTTGAGTGCGAGGGCCCAGATCATCGGTTCGAGCATGAGCCCGGCCGTTTCAGCGCCGGGCATGTCGGCGACGAGTGAGCGGATCTCGTCCCAGGTGGCGCCCGAGCGGGGGCCGAAGTGGTCGTAGGCCTCCGGCCCGCACTCGCACTCGTCGTCGGTGAGGCACGTGCAGCCGGGGCCGTCCACGATGTAGTTCCCGACGGCTGCCCCGGCCTGCTCGATGGCGTCGGCCAGAGCGGCGACGTTCTCGGGCAACCGCCCGGCGCGCTTCCCGGCGTTGGTGAAGTCGATGCACGGCGAGGACCCGATCAGGATCTGCGTGTGCCGGAACACGAAGTGCTCCGGGTCGATGCTGCGCACGTCCGCGCAGACGGCGTGACAGCCAGCCCGCGTCGCCGTGGCCGTGGCATCGCGGCTGACGTCGATGCACAGCATGTCGACCTTGGCCCCGAGGATGCGGCGGATCCCCACGCACCAGCCTCCACAACCACCGAACAGATTCACCGCACGGGGGGCGTCACCCTCGGCGGGGGCGAAGAGCCATCGCACCGGGCCTGGCCCGGCGAGCCTCACCAGGTCGGCGGTGTCCTCCTCAGACGGGTGCGCGGCGACGAAGTCGGCGTACGTCCAGCCGTCCAGGTCGTCGTACGTGAGCGGCGTACGGCCCGAGGCGCTGAAGGTGTCCGGCACCCGCACCGGGACCGGCTCCTGGACCTGCGGTGCGGCGCCACCGCCGCCTGCCGCCGGGACCTCCGGCCGGGCAGCGGGCGGGGCGGCAGCCTCGTTGTCGGGCTGCGGGGGCCGGGCGGGGTACACCCGGCCGTCAGCGCTGCGGTGGAGGGTTCCGGCCTCGATCAGCGGCAGCACCCGGGAGACGTTGACCTTACGGCCGGCGTGGCGGAAGCCGTCACCGTTCTGCCACAGCAGCCCCGCCCCGGCCCACTCGATCACCTCGGCCTCCGTGCCCGGCTTGGCGGTCTGCACGAACTCGCGCGAAGCCCACAGCTCCGCCGGTTCCTCCGGCCCTTGTTCGGCCTGATCGAGCAGGGCGAGCGTCGCCGCGCCTGCCTTGATGGCAGCGACCAGGTCGAGCTGGTACACCCCGTACCGCTCGTTTACCGTCGTGCACAGGGCGCGCCAGGTCTCGGCCGTGGCATCGGTGAGGTTCGCGGCGGCCGCAGACAGCGCATTGCCAGCCGTCGGCGTGATCGGCTTCTCCACGCCGTTGACGTTGTAGGTACGCGTCACGCGCCGGTCGCCTTTGCCCGTGCCCGCGTCAAGGCGCGCTGAGGTGGCCCCGGGACGGTGACGGGTGACCACGTGGCCGATGTACGCGGCCGACAGCGTCGCGGTCGCCTCCGCGTCCAAGCCGTCAGCGTTCAGCGCTTGCAGCACAGCCAACTCATCAACCGTGGGGGTGGCGGCCCGTTCGGCCGCGGCCTTCTCCTCCGCGGCCCGCAGCGCGGCGGCCCGCTCGTTGGCGGCCTGCTCCGCGTCCGCTGAGGCCTGGGCCTTCTCCTGCTCCCCGGGCCAGGTTTCCCCGGCGGACAGCCACCGGTAGGGGGAGCTCTTCACGGCGGCGTGCCGGGTGTCCTTCTCCGGCTCCGTGACCGCGTTGATGCGCATCGCGTTCGACCACAGACGAAACGCGCGGGCTCCCTCGTCGGTGAGACCGAACGCGCGGGCCCCGGGGGCGATGGCGAGCACCTTCACGAACCCGGCCGCCCACAGGCGCGGAACCAGGGTCTTCCTGATCCTCTTGGAGACGTCGGCGCGGTCGGGGCTGATGTCGTAGGCGCTGAATCCGTCGGCGGTCTCGCGCACCTTGCCGTCACGTATCCACCCCAGCGTGCGCCACTGGTTGCGGGAGAAGTTCAGTGCCTGGGCAGCGTCGATGTCCTCCGGCGTCATCACGTCGGCGTCTTCCCGGGCGTGCGCGTCCAGGTGGGCGCGGGCGGCGTCGGCGGCATCCTGCTCGGTGGCGTAGACGTAGGCAGCGGCGATGTCGGCGACCGCGTCACCGAACTTGTTCAGCCCCATGGAGGCGGGGCCATGCCGGTCGCACTCGGCCACCCACTGGGAGCCGATCAGGTCGAGAGCGACCGCCCGCGCGGGGGCAGGGGTGCAGTACGCCTCCCCGACCTTGGGCAGGTCGTCACCCGCGGCCGCCCGGCCCTGGCCGGTCTCCTTGGGCGTAGCGACGGCGGCACCGGGCGGCGCCCACTCGGGAATCGTCTCGCCGCGCTCCATGGCCTCGGCGTGGGTACGGACGATGTCCCGGACGCTGGCCGCGTACGGCGCGTCGTTGATCACCGAGCAGACGCCGATGCGCGTGCCGTCCGGCGCGATGACCAACCAGGGCCAGTCCTCGCCGCCCTCCTTCGACACCACGTAGACCGCTCCGCGGACCACCGCTTCCCAGATACTCGGGCTGACCCGCGTCACCGTGACGCGCCGCCTACCCGTGCCCATGACCATCTCCTGCGGGCCGTGCTGCGACATGACGAGACCGTCATCGCGGCGGTCATCCTTCGCCGCCTGCCGCTCCTCGGCCTCCCGCTCGCTCCGCGCCCATGCGGCCGCCTGCTCCTGCCTGGCCTGCGCATCCCGCTCCGCCTGCTCCGCCGCAAGCCGCTCCCGCGTGGCCTCCATCTCCTTGGCCCACTGCTCGACCTGCCGCATCTGCGCGGCGCGGCGGCGCTCCTCCTCCTGTCCGTACGGCAGGGGAGTAAGGCGCCGGGCCTGGTCCCTGGCCGACTGCTTGCTGGTCCGGCCGGTGTGGTGAATACGCACCCGCGCCCAGTAGGCGGCCCGATGGTCTGCGTGCAGCAGGTCGGGGGCGGCGGTGCACCAACGGTGCGCGATAACGCCGTCGGGGGTGACCGTGACGGGGCCGCGGCGGCCGGCGCGGGGGACCGCGATGTAGCCGCCGGACGCCAGCAGCTCGACCAGGGCGGCCCGTACCCGGCGTCCCTGACCCTCACGGCGGCGGACGATCCCGGACGTGTCCGCGTGCAGGTCTCCCGCGTACGCGGCGGCCAGGACGTCGGCCAGCCCTGTGCACCAGCCCATATGCGGCAGTTCGGTTCGGGCGTTGCTCTCATCGAGCCACTGGTCCGCGCCGCTGTTCTCCACCTCTGAGTCAGCGGGTGCGATGAGCGTGGTGCCAGCCGTTCGGCTGGCGTCGTTGGCCCGCTCCGGGGCGTTGGTGCCGTTCGGACCGCACGCGGCGTCAGCCGTCGAGAAGTCCGTCGTGGAAGCCGCCGCTGTGTGGGGGGACGTGCTCCCGAGGTCCTCCTCGGCGGTCTGGCGGGAGTCAGCCTCGTCGGAGTGCTCCTCATCCTTGGTAGTGGACGCGGCGTTGAGCCGGGCGGAGAAGGCGTTCCGGCTCGCCCGGACCGCGGCAACCAGAGCGGCCCGGTCGGCGCGCGACTCAGCGGCCAGCGCGGCGGCCTCGTCCTGCGCCTTCTTGCCGCCGCCCTGCTCGCGCACAGCCGCGCGGGCTTCCCGCTTCGCGCGCTCGTCACCGTCAGCCGCGCCCTGAGCTATGAGCGCATCGGCCAACGCCTTGGACGGCCACGGCGCCCGCTCGCCGTTCTCCAGAGCCCGAGTGAGCATCTGCCCGCACAGCTCCGCCGCACGATCACCCCACTGCTGCCAGTGCAGAGCACACGTCTTGGGATCGCCCTTGGCCAGGTCGCGGGCGAGGTCGACCACATCCCGCCCGGCGGACCGGCTGCCGCCGTGGGCGTCGTCCAGGATCCGGCGGGAGAGGCAGCGGGCGCAGGCGACGAACCGGCCGAGCTCGCAGTCCTGGTCGTCGACGACCGCCATCCAGTAGCGGATCCCGGAGCGCTTCGCGCTGCACTTGCCGACGTACGGCGCGGACATCGCACAGTACGCGTCGACGTCGGCTTCCTTGTCGTCGTCGGCACATACGGAGACGACGCGGAGACGGGAGTTCGCCACCCTCTCCAGGGCGGAGTTCCACACCTTCCACTCGGCCACGTAGCGCCGGTGGTCAGTCCCCTTACGCGCCCAGTCCTCACCCGTGCAGCCTTCGCGGCCGTCGGCGGCGGTCAGGTGCTCGAACCCCCAACGGCACTCGGCGACCAGGCCCACGGCGCCGAAGCGGCGGATCAGGAACACACCGGGCTCAAGCTCCACCCGGTCCGGAACGCACCCGAACGCCGGAGCCTGCGCCGTGTGCTGCCCGTACTTCGCCCACAGGGCGGTGAACCGAGCGCGGGTGGCGGAGTCGGTACGGATCCGGGCGAGCACCTTGGCAAGGGGACGGTCCTCGATGTTGGCGGCCCACCAGTACGACCCGTCAGCGTCGTGTCCGGCTTCCCACTGGCCCTCCTCCGGACGGCAGTAGGCGACGGGCCGGATCCGGAAGGAGTGCCCGGCCGCTGTCGTCAGCACCCAACCGGCGGCAGGCTTCGGTCCGTCCAGGAACGACACGGCCGCGATCGACTCGCCTTCCTGCAGCGCGGCCGCGAGCTGGCTGGCGGCGATGTCCCTGGCTGCAGCCTCGGGTCGTCCGGCATCGCCGCTGACGACGGACTTGTGCTGGCTGTCGACGGAGCTGGGGACGGTGTTCACGGGTATTCCTTCGTGGGCCGGGAGAGGCCACGCGGATGCGCGGCCGGGGCCACTGAAGCGGCGTGCGCCAGCGACGTCGCCTTCTCGCGAATTCCGGTATCGGCGCGCGCACAGCAGGTTCTCAACCGCGTGCTGGCAGGTGATGAGGGCGCCCTCGACGACGGACAGCGGCCGACATGGGGCGAGGGAAGCGCCCCAGACCGGTTGGTGGTTGGTCACCGCGCATGACTGCGGTCCGGCTGGACAGCGGGGCTCATGCATCGTGAGGAGGAGGTCTGCCCCACGCCCTGAGGCGTCCACGCGCCCGGCAGGGGGCAAGGACCCCTGCCGGGCGCGCGACGGTCAACACGAGGAGTTCGAGACCGTCACGCTCACCCGGGGCAGCGCGCCGCACCCCGACGTGACCCCTACCGGAGCACGTCCTCGCGCCGGTCCTCCTCTGCCTTCGCGGCATCCGCGAAGGCACACCCGTACAAAGCCAGCGTCTCTTCACGCCCGGACTCGGCACGGACGGCGGCTTCCTCCATGCGCGCGCACTCGGCCACGAAGTCAGACAGGGCACCCGCTGCGCGGTAGGTCTCGGCCGACTCCTCGTAGTGGCCGGCGTCCCGCTTCGCACGGTTCACGTCGTCGTACGCCCCTTCACAGGACCGCACGGCCGACCACACGTCCTCAGCGAGCGCGTCCCCCTCCCGGACCCGGTCCCGGCACGCCTGTGCCCGCTCCACGTCACCGGCGGCGAGCACCCCCGCCGCGTGCACACGCATGCGGGCCTGCGTCAGCCGCTCCACCGCCGCTTCCCACGCGGCCGCCGTTCGGCCGGACGCCGCCCGCTCGGCCCGGGCCTGGTCACGTCCGGCCAGCCCGGCACGGTCGGCTTTCGCACGCGCCTCCGCCCGCTCGCCGGCGTAGTGCGCGTCCCAGTGCAGGGCGTTCTCGAAGTCCCGAACGCCGTTGTACGCGGCCTGGGCGGTCTCGAGCGCCGCCCACTCGGCGCTCGCGTGCTCGGCGAGCCGGGTCGGCTCCCCGTAGCTGTTGTGCGGGTACTTGGCCCAGTTGGCCAGGTGCTTGCGGTCGTTTCCAGTACCGAATCCCCGGGGGTTCTTGCGGACGGCGGCCGCCGCCTTTCGCAGGTTCTCAGCGCCGCGTCCCTCGATACGGTCAGCCACGGCCAGCGTGAAAGCCACAGCAGCGGCGTCGACCCGGTCGCCGGCGATCAACGCGGCGGAGGTGTACCTCGAGGGGTAATACACCGACCGGCTGGAGCGCTTGGACTTTACCCAGGCGTCATACTGCGCCACGAACGACAGCGAGGGATCGCCGTGCCCGGTGTGCGCGACACCGTCGTAGTCGGTGTGGCCATCGAACCACGCACACCAGGCGCGCGAGGAGTCCTCGAACATCACGATCAACCCGGCGTACCCGCGCGCCGACGGTTCGCGGCCTGCGTCGGCCAGCTGCTTGCGCCACTGGGCTTCCTGGGCGACCAGTCGCTCCTGTGCCTCCTCAATGATCGGAGCGGCGAGCGCCTCCCGCTCCGCGCGCGCTGCAGCGTCCGCGATCGCATCCCCGGCTTCCTTGACGTGCTGCCCGGCCAGCACGATCGCACGACGCCACGACGCACACCCCCGCGCGTCCTCGCCGTTCGTCTCGGCCAGCCATGCCCGCGCCGCCTTCACAGCGTCGGTGGCCGACCGCTCCGCTATCTTGGCCTCCGCGTAGGCGGCAGAGCCCAGCTCTACCGCCCGCGCGCCCGAGGGCGTGGAGCCGTCGAGAGCGTTGAACGCGTCCCGAGCATCACTCAGGGCAGCACTCACCTTCGCCACGGCGTCGGCCATCTGCCGGACCCACTCCGCGGCGTCGCGCCCCCACACCGTCCGGCCCGTGGCCTCCTGCTCACGCGAGACGACGCGTACAGCCTTGACAGCCTCGCGCACGGCCTTGAACCCGCCGGTCGAAGCGGACGCCACGAACTTGCCCGCCGCCTCATTCCACGCGCACACGTGCTCGGTCTCCTCCACCCCGGCGCGCACCATCACGAGCCCGGAGAGCACCGCGGCGCGCACCCACAGGCGGCCGGTCCAGCGGCGCTCCACGCGCACGTCCCAGCCCAGCTGTTCGGCTTCACGCACCAGGGCGCCCGCGCTCTTGGGCATGCCCTCCAGCGCGGCGGCCGCCGCGTCGGCCCCAAGGGCAGCGGCACAGCCGCCACAGCGCCCAGAGCGGACCTCCCTGCGCTGGCACGTCGGGCACGACTCGGCTGCAGTTTCATCCCCGGCCGGGCCGCCGGCACCGTCGTGACCGCCGGAGCCGGCGGCGGCCGGAGAGGAATGCGGGTGAGGGGCTGCGGTACGCGAGTCGGCGTTCATGGGGTGCCTTCCTGGAAGAGGACTGCCGGCGGCTGCGCGGCTCGGCCACTGAAGAGGCAGAGCACCGTCACCGTCGCGATCTCGCGAATCCCGCGCACCGACTGGGCCGGGGCCCCAGCCGGCCGACCTGTCGGTCCTGCGGCGGGTACTCGCCGGTGGGGGTGCGGCAACGTCAGCGACGGCGACCTGGCACTCGGCTCTCGTAGATCAGGTCCAGGTCCCAGGACCCGCGGTGCTCGTACACCGTCATGTGCTGGCAGGCCGGACACCGGAACGCCACGTAGCGGCCCGGGGGTTCACTGCCGCGCCCGGATGCCATCAGTCCGGGCCCCGGATCCTCACACTTCTCGCACGCCGTCGAGTAGTGCGACAGGACGAGCTGTGGCTGCCAGTCGCACCAGACGAGTGGCCGACCCCGGTGCTCGCGTGGCAGCGCAGGGACCCGTCGTTCGACGGGCTCGATCGGCTCAGCACCGGGCAGCTCTTCGAGGACAGCCTGCTGCGGGGCCGGGTCGCCCCGCCACACACGCAAGCACACCCGGCATGTCTTCGGTCCGTTCCAGGGGCCGTCGTACGCGCGGACTGCGGGAGCCTGTTCCGGGTCGGTGCAGCACAACAGAGGGACGGTGAACACCGGCAATGGGGGAGGCGTGACGCCGGAGGCCAGGAGGTGCAGCACACCGGCGGGGGTGCGGACCACAACGGCCGCCGTGCCCTCGGTGCTCGCGGCCGCGGCGGTTCCCGGCCGTGGCGGTGCGGCCGGTTCGGTGGGAGTGGCGGTGTGGGGCTGTTCCACGGGCGCTCCGGAGGCGAAGGGTGGGGAGGGGCCGGCGGAAAGCCGGTCACCAGCCGTTCCCGGTATGGCGTTCGAGGATGGCCACCAGGTCGCGGTGCCATCGGTGGTACATGGCCATGCGGTGCTCGTGTACGAGCCGGGCCATCTCTGACGCGTCCTGGCCCAGGACGAACGGCGCCTTGGTGTTGAGCAGCTGCCGCAGGGCGGGTTCGGGGGAGCGCGGCACATTCAGGCGCTGGTCCGCTTCGGACAGGGCAGTGATGCCGGCCCAGGAGCGGGCGCGGGCCCACAACTGGTGCAGAGCCTGCACCCGCACGAAGGTCTCCATCTGCATGCCGGGAACGGGGTCTTCGGCTTCAGCGGTGTTGACCAGGAGGGTGATGGCCTGGTGGTGGGCCTTGCGGGCCACTCGCGTCTCCTCCAGAACGGAGGCGACGATCAGATCGTTCGTTGTCGGCTGGGGCATCGGATGTCTCTCTTCTGTGAGGTCGCGCTCGGGAGCGGCTGGTCCAGGGCTCTCGGCCTGGACGCGCAGCGGGATGGGTGATCGTGACGAAGGCCGATCGGGCAGCCTGGATGGGCCGGACGGGAGCGCCTCGCTCCTGCGGCTCGTCGACTCAGAGCCCGCTCACGGCTGTGACTGCTCGACGGCCTGCACCGACCACGTCAGCAGGTACGCCTGGAACACGATGCCCTCGTACCTGCTGCGGTCCTCTTCCGTCGCCCACCGGGCGCGCTGGATGGCCTCGGCCGCATCGGGAAACGCCGACAGCCGGTTGTGGCCCCCGCTGCGGTGCGCGTCGAAGTCGATGCTGCTCCACCTGCTGTTCCAGGAGTGGGTGCTGGAGACGAAGGCGTAGTCGGTCTCGCCGGGTGCGGGGGTGCTGGCGTCCGCCGGCGCACTGGTGCGCATGATCCGGTAGAGCGTGGGCCCGGGCCAGGGGCCGGGCCCGGCGGCTTCGGCGTCTTCGCGTCTGCTGTGGGCGTGGGGGCCGAACATTCGGGTGATGTCGCTGTCGGAGGATTCGGCCAGGAGGACCAGGCCCCATGCCATGGAGGGGCAGTCGGACCAGACGTACCGGGTTCGGCTTTCCTGTGCGCTCATGGGGCGGCCGTCCTCTGCTGCTGTCGGGGTCGTGGGCGAGGGGCGCGGGGGTGGCCGCTCTTGCGTGGGGCGGGCGCGGTGCCCAGCGAAGACCGCGCCCGCCCGGGGGCCGCTGTTCTCGGCGCGCGGCTGGCGGCCTGCTTGGCTCGTCGTGGGTGGGTTCAGGCGTCAGGGACGAGGGCGAAGTAGAGGCTGCCGCGGCCGGTGATGATCTCGGTGGCGGGCCGGTGGCGGGGGAGCCCGGAGCGGGGGTGCTTGTGGGGGGCGTGGAAGTTGATGTTGCGGACGGTGGCGGGGTGGCCGTCGTGGAGGATGACGTCGCCCTCCTTGAGGTGGGGGTCGGTGGGCTTCTTGGCGAGCTGGGCCAGTTCCTCGTCGCTCAGGTGGGAGCGGACGTAGTTGATGAGGTCCTCGAAGGGGAGGTAGCGGCCTTCGCCGTCGATGGCCACGCATTCGTCTTCGAGGGCGGCGATGAGCGCGAGGGGGTTCAGGGGGGTGCCGTTGCTGGGCATCGGGTCGGGCTCCTTGGCGTAGGGCAGGCGCTGCCGGGATGGCGCCAGTGAACGGGGGCGCCGCCGGTGGTGGCGACGTATGGCGAATCCCGGGTGCCAGCGGCCGCGCGGCTTGCCCTCCTCGTGCTGTCCGGTCCTGTCCGTACGGTGCGGGCACCCTGAGGAGAGAGGACAGCGCCCGTGCCTGCGACCAGCCCACGAATCCATAACGGCAAGAAGCTTGGTGTCCTCCTCTACGGGTGGCTGTCCCGCTCCCGGCCCTCTTGGGGGCCCGGACGTGACGATACGGAACGACACGTGACGACCCGTGACGAGTCGTCACGGCCCGGCGGGCACGGCGCGGGTGGGGCAGGCGGGCTAAAAAGCGGCGCGGAGCGCTTCTTGCCGTTATGGGTTTGTTGGCTGGTCGTGGACACGGGGGAGACGCTTTGCTGAAGCACGACCGCACCGTAAGCGGGGGAGCGGACACCACCCCTCCGGGCCGCCCGTGTCGGACGACGTCTAGCCGTCCGGCGGGACGTAGCGGAGGGCGAGTGCCCCGCCGGCGTCGGGGTGGGTGCGGGCGTGGTCGAGCGCGGCGGCCAGGCGGAAGCTGTTCCAGGTGAGGGTGTCGCAGGCTGCGCCGGGCGGGCGCCGGTCGAGGACTTCGCGCTGGCGGGGCCGCTCGAAGAGGTCGTCCGCCCCCGCCATGAGGTCGGCGGGGTTCAGGTCGAGGCGGCGGGCGAGTGCGAGCAGGACGCGGACGGGCAGGTCGGGGAGTTCGTCGAGGTCGATCTGGTGCTCGTGGACGCCGAGGAGGTCGGCGAGCTGCCAGGCGGTCATGCCGGCGGCGAGCAGGCGCCGCTTGAGGACGTGGTTCCTCGGGGCCGTGCCGTACTTGTGGCGTCGGGGTCCTTGGCGGCCGGGGCGGGGGCCGAAGGCGGCGTCGTTGCTGATCCGTCTACGACCCGCAGGGCGCGGGCAAGGTCGTCTTCGCGGTGTTCGCCGCGATGGCGGAGGTCGAGCGGGAGTTCATCCACGAGCGGACCCTGATCGGCCTGGACACGGCGGCCGCGAACGGCAACCACGGCGGACGCCCGCCGGCCGTCGACGGCGACATGCTCGCCGTCGCCCTGCGGCGGCCGACGCCAACGAGCCGGTCACCTCCATCGCCCGGCACCTCGGCGTCGGCCGCTCCACCCTCTACCGGACCCTGGCCGCGTACGACGAGGCCGTGGCCACCAACGACATCCCCAGCACTCCCCAGGGAGACTGATCATCATGAGCAACCACGACGGACAGCAGGTCGCACGGATACCCAGCGACCGGGACCGCGGCTTCCACCACGGACCGGTGGAAACGCACAGCACCAGCAAGCACATCGAGGTCGTCGCCTTCACCGGCACCGAGGAGTCCGACATCCTCCACGCCGCCGGCGACTGGATGAAGGACCACCCGATGGCGCAGATCCGCGGCCTGAACCTGCACGAGGAGGACATCGACGGGCCCGGAGACGCACGAACCTGGGTCCTGGAGATGACCGTCGACAACACCGCCGCCCACTTCTGACCTCACCCGGCCTGTCCGACCCGGCGGGCAGGATGAGCCGCACCACGTCCGCTTCACCAAGGGGAGGAACCACCACCATGGCAGTCGAGTTCGAGTCCTTGCAGGAAGCCGCCCAGGAACTGGGCGACGACATCAGCACCCACGACAAGGCCGGACTGGAGGCCCTGAGTACCGCACACCTGCGGGAACAGGCCGCCGCCCGCGACGAGCTGTACGACTTCGTCGACGGCCTGTGGGAGAAGACCAAGGCCGACGTGCCCGACGCCGGAGCCCGCGACGAGTACGCCGGACTGGCCGGCCTTCGCGACCTCGCCGAGGTTCTGAGGCACAACGCCCACGAGATCCTCGACGGCCGCGACGACTGAATGCCCCTCAACCGCGAGAGGAACGCGCACATGAGCCTGAGCGTCGCAGGGCCCGACTACACCCGGGACGACGTCCTCGTCTCCTACCAGTGGGCTTCGAAGCATGAGGTCAGCGGGCACGAGGTGCCTGATCACGTGCTCGGGCGGGCGGCCATGGACCTGGAGGGCCGCGCCTGGCGGGAACGCCAGCACCGCGTGAACTGGGGAGAGGACAGCCTCTTCGACAGCGTCTCCCGCGACATCCCGAGCCTGGAGGACCTGCCCGACCACGAACGCGAGACCGCACTCCGGCAGCTGCGTAAGCAGCAGCGATGGCCGTGGATGCGCCCGCGTATGCGCCTGGTGCGCTGCTGGGTAACGACCCACCCGGAGCAGCCGGCCGCCTCGGGCAGCTGACGGCCGGACCGTCCAGCACGCGGGCACCGCGGTGTCCGCTTCGCACGGCAGACTGCCTCACGTAGTCACACACCGCCCCCGGCGCAATCCCGCGCCGGGGGCGTCCGTACGTACTGACACCGCATGTCGCCGACCACTGACACTCTCGTGTCGCCCGACAGCCCGGGCGCCGCCCCCTTACGACGGGCCTCTGTCCGCAACCGCGCCTACCGTCGGCGGCCCACACAGAGAGGAACCCGATGACCGAGCCCCACCTGCCCACCCCCGCACGCACCACCCCGGTGCGCGACGACCACGCCTGGCCCTTCCCCGTGTCCGCCGGCGGCCGCCGTCACGTACGCCTGCGCGTCTGGCCCACCCGCGACCACCCCGGCCCCCTCGTCATCGCCACCGACCTCGGCACGCGACTCCTCACCAACACCGAGTACCTGTTCCGCGCGGCCCTCGCCAGCTTCGGCCCGCACACGACCGTCATACGCCACTTCCCCGCCTGGTCCGGTCCCGCCATCAACGGAGAGGACGTCTTCGAACAGCTCGCCCTCGACGACCACGACCGCACCTGCACCCGCCGGTGCACCGAACAGATCCTGGACCTCCTCGGCCCCGGCGTCCTCGGCTACCCCGGCGACACCCCGCCCGCCCACGCCGGCGCAGGCGCGGCCGCCGTCCCGCCGCAAAGCACCCACATCGCCCGCGCCCTCGCCGCCCTGCTGCGCCTCAACGAGAGCCGGGTGCTCGAAGTACGGCCCGACGACTACCCCACCCGCACCGGCCCCGTCGCCGAGAAGGACCTCGCCCCACTCAGCCACCTCAAGCTCGGCACCGAGGCCCTCCGGCACCTGACCAGCTTCCTCGCCAAGACGAACACCGACCCCCAGCAGAGCGCTGCCGGCACCAAGCGGGAACGCAAACTCGGCAAGATCATCGACAACCTGCAGGAGCAGGCGTGGCAGCTCGGCCTCCTCGCCGACGAACTGGCAGCCGAAGAACGGAACTGATCCCACCCATCCAGGCACCCCACGCTAATCAGGACGAGCCCGACCGCCCCGGTGAAGCCTCCCCGCAGCAGCGACGGACGCTCCACTGGGGCGGTCGGCACAGATCCGGCGTCCGCTCACACAGGGGTGCCGCGGTGCGCAAGACTCCCACCGTGCCCCCATCACCCAAGAAGCCGACGAACCGCATGGCGCCGCTGGGCCAGGTCGCCCGGGAGCTCTGGATCCTCAGCGGCAACGAATGCGCCTTCGACCCGTGTACCGAGCGGCTCATCTGCGAAGACGGCGCATTCATCGGCGAAGTGGCCCACATCCACGGTGTCGAGCCGAGCAGCCCCCGGCACGATCCCGCACTGGACCGGCAGGCCCTCCGGGCCGCCGACAACCTGATGCTCCTGTGCCCCAAGCACCACACCCGGATCGACCACGTGAACAGCCGCAGCAAGTACCCCGCCCCCATGCTGCGCAGGATGAAGAGGAAGCACGAGGACCGGTTCCGCGCGGCGGCAGCGTACATCGAGGCCCAGTTCACCGATCACACGAGGGCCGCGACCGTCAGCTACGCCACCACCCTCGACGCACTTCACGCCGCCATCGGGGTCGACAAGCTCACGCCCGACGAGAAGCACGACGACGTCGCGATGGTCAACGCCATCGCGGACAAGCTCGCCGAGCTGACCCTGCCGGCCCGCAGCCTCCTCTCCTTCCTCGTCCAGGCCGTCGCCGTACTCGGCATCGCCGAGGTGGCCCGGCGTACCCGCCGGTCACAGAGCGAGATCAGCAGCACGATGGAGGAACTGGACCGCCTCGGGTACGCCTACCTGGAACGCGAACCCGACGAGGACGAACCCCGCGGCGCTCTGAAGCTCTACGCCCACGACTCGTTCGACGGATGGCCGTTCTGGGATGACCTGCGGATCTTCCTCGACGAACACCCGGAGCACATCGCGCGGGTCATCGTCGACCTCGAGTTCAACCTGCTGGACTAACAACGCAGCGGGCTGCATGCGCGCAGCGCCACGGGGGCCCCACTGATGCCACGTGGCCATCGAGCCGGCTGTGGCCTGGAGCGTCTCCGCGGGTGACACCGAGGCGCTGCCTCCTTCGATGTCAGTGACGGCTGCGATGGTGGGCCCCATGGTCACGGCAGAGGTTGCGAGGTCCGATTCGGTGTCCTGGCTGGCGGTCCAGCTCGCCAAGCCGGTAGGCGAGGTGCTGGCCGTGCGCGCTGCCGGTGTCCGGGCGTTGTTGCCTTCCCGACCGGACAGCGCCTTGGGCCGGTACATGTGGTGGCGCTGTCTCAACAGGGAGCAGGCCCGCCAGGCGATGATCCTCGGCCGGCTGGAGGCACTCAGCCTGCACCTTCGGGGAATCCCCGCCCTGGGATATGCCGCCGACGACCCCCTTCCGCTGGAGGCCGTCGAGGAGGCCGAGGGGTTCGTGGACGGACCCCTGGCTGAGGCGCTGGCGCACTACCGGGCGTGCCGGGCGCGGGCGCACAGCACGCCCGCGCGGCTGGAGGATCAGGTGTCCTGCACGGTGAGCAGCACGGGCCGTCGTCCGTAGGAGGCGCTGAGCGCATCGATCACCTGACGGCCTGCCCCGCTCAGGTCCTCCTCGGTCGCGTGCCAGAAGCCCGAGAACGCCTCGTGCATCGGAGCCTTGGGGTCCGCGGCGGGGTCCCGAAGGGCCCAGGTCGCCCCGGTGGTCCCAAGCAGCAGATGTCCGATCAGGCAGTCGGACCGCGAGGAGACGTCGGTGTCGTCGTCGTCCAGGTCGGGGAACGCCTGGTGCCATGCCGGGGCCGGGCCCACCGGTTCCTCGGTGAGCACAGCATGGACGTCCAGACCTGCGGCGCACACGATCATGGGCTCCTCGGTGCGCCTGGGCCATAGCGCGTACACGCTGGTGCCGCAGCCGCCGTAGCTGTCGAGGTGCGTCGGCCAGCGGATGAGTGTGCCGGTCATGGCGGTGGCGTCCATACGGCGCCAGAGGCTGCCCACGGTCCTCTCCGTTCGTAGATGGGGCGGGATGGGCGCTTCACGCGGAGGCGGGAGGCGGCCCGGGGTAGATGGGGGCGGATGGACGTCCGGCGCTGAACCGGGCCGTGCAGTCGGGCCGCTGGACCGCGCCAGGCTCGAACAGGGCGTACTCGCTGTAGCCGCAGATCATGTACGAGGTGTTCGTCCTGTCGGCGAACTGGGCTACCACCTCCCCGTCGCGGCAGGTCAGGTGCCAGGCGAACGTCCAGGTGACCGCGTCGACTGGCTTTCCGTCGCGCATGACATCAAGCGGCTCCACCTCCACCGTCGCCACTTCACCGACCTGGTACTCCTGGCCGACCCACGGCCGGAATACGGTCTGGATGAGCAGTCCGGGCTTCAGCTCGCTGGCCTTCACGTACGGCAGCCCAGTGGCGTCACAGGCGGCGCAGGTTCCATCGGTGGGGTGGCGGTGCGTCATCGACTTCTCCGAAGGGGCGGGATCGCGGTTGTGGGGTGTCGTCCCGGATGCTTGCGCAGGCCGAGCGGATAGCCATCGGTCCGCGAATTCAGGCGCCGGCGGCTCGCCGTAGGGCGCGTCCCGAGGTGCCGGCCAGGGCCGGTTGCTGGATGGGCATGGGCGTGCCGGCGGCGGACAGCGGTGCGCAACGTCCGCCGCCGGCACGCAGAAGACCGGCCGTCCGCTGGCCCGTACCGACCCGAGGGCGTCGGCCGTCAACACCACGGCTCCTCTTTCGAGGGACCTCTGCCTGCTTCCGGGCAGTCGTTCCTCGCGGTGCCGGTAGCGTCGGGGGGACGGCAGAGTGCCTGCCGGTCTCCCGCTGATGCGACACCCCACGCGGTCCCAGCGAAGAGGCGAAGGAGCCTCGCGGTGTCCGCGGGGTGAGTCCTGGACCCGGCACGCACCATCTCTTGTGAGACCGACCGTGGACTTTGACGGCCGGGCGTGGGCGGCCTCGAAGGACGCAGCATGGCACGGAACCGGACAGTGCAGCGCAAGGCCCGGCAGCTCCAGCGGCGGACGGGTGGCGGGTTCAACGCCGCCCGCGACCAGGTGGTCGCGCTGCCGCCGTTGCGGGCGCGTCTCACGCAGGAGGAATGGCTGGCCGCCGGGCGGGCCCGGTTCGGCACGGACGACATCAGCCAGTGGTCTGCCCTGTGCCCTCGGTGCGGGCACGTCACGTCTGTGGCGCGGTTCACGGAGGTCTCCGGGACCACGGAGCTGACGCAGGCGTTCACCGAATGCCTCGGCCGGCACCTTCCCGGCACCGGGTCCCACACGTTCCCGTGTGACTGGGCCGCTTGGGGACACATCCCCCTGTACGGCTACACCGTCGTCGTCGACGGGCGGGAGTTCCGGGTGTTCGCCTTCCCGGCCTCGGACGAGGACGTGGCGAAGAACAAGGCGCGCCAGGAAGGGCGGGCTGCGGCCTGGCAGGCGCGCATCGACGCGGCAGCGAAGGCGGAGGCAGAGGCAGAGGAGGACCAGAAGGAGGACGGTGACCAGACGGACGTGTGCGAGTCATGCGACCGGCCGTTGGGCCGTCGTCACCGGCAGGACTGCATCTGGCGGGTCGAGGAGCTGCTGGGTGAGTGGACGGACGTGGAGGAAGTGCACACCTGGGCGGACGGTCAGGCGCTCCTCGACGTCGCGATGGACCTCGAGCCGGCCATCGGCGCCTACATCGAACTCGTTGGACAGCTGCTGACCGCCCGCGGCATCTCCGTGACGGAGCAGTCTGCGGTCCGGGTGGAGGACGGGTTCGACCTGTCGGCCGACTGTGACGTGACACTGCGCGAGCGGAACCGGCTGGGTGGCCTGCAGTGGTTCTCCTGGGATGCCGAACACGGATGGTCCTTCACCTCCATGGATCCGGCCCAGCGCCCCAGCCCGGTCTTCTACGCCGGCGGCCCGATCACGCCGGTGGCCAGCGAGGCCGCCGAGCGGATCGCGGCCGTCGTCGAAGGTCGGGAGTCGTGGACAGGGCAGCGCATCCGTCAGCGCGCGGTGGTCGAGCCCGGCGCGTGGCATGGTGTGGCGGTCGAGCTGAAGGCTGCCGTCGAAGGCTGTGCCCGAGCAGCAGGTCAGGGCGCCGAGCCGGTGAACTGACGGTCGCCGGCGCGCGCCGCTACGGGTTCACCGTGCTGTGCACGGCACGGTGAACCCGATGACCACGCCCGTGCCTGTTCCCGTCCCGCTCATGCGCCCCTCCGCGGTGTCGTCCGTTCCTGCGGGGCCCGGTTGGTCCCATGGCATGAAGCTGGACGGGTGGCGGGCAGCCGTTCACCGCCGCGGCGACCAGGTCCTGGTCCATTCCCGTTCCGGCCGGGACATCACGAGGGAGCTGCCCGAACTGCGCACTGTGCTAGTGGACTTGTCCGACTGTGTCCTTGACGGTGAGATCGTGGCGGCTTACGCGGACGGACGGATGGACTTCGGTGCTCTCGCACGCACGCCGGCGTGGCGGGCCTCCCACGGGGTCGGGGTTGTTTTCACCGCGTTCGACATCTTGGCCTTCTCCGATTCGCCTGGCCGGCCTGCGTTCGACGTTCGCTCCCGGCCGCTGTGCGAGCGGCTGCCGCTGCTTGAACAAGCCCTCGCGGGGCGCAGCGTGCGATGGGTGCCGGGGCTCGACAGCGCGGCCGAGGCGGTACAGCAGGCGCGGGATCTGGCACACCTTCGAGTGGAGGGTGTGGTCTCCCGTCGGCTTGACTCGCCCTACAGCACGCGGGCCTCCCGGGCATGGGCGAAGTGGCGTACCGACGGTGATCCGGTCGACGCGAGGGTGATCGCGGTGATCGGGCCGGTGCACCGCCCTTGGGCGTTGCGAGTGCTGGTCAATGGCGGGGAAGCGGAGACATCACCGCGGCTGGACTCTGTGCGCGCTGCGGAAGTCGGCCGGCAGCTCACAGGCCACGTGGGCGCTCGCCGGCAACGGAACGACGGCTCCGAGGAGCACCTGGTCGTCGGGGTGGTTCTTGCGGAGGTGCGTCCGCCTGTCGGCAGGCACGGCAGGCTGCACTTCGTGCGGCTTCGCACGGACGTCTGAGCGGCTCATGCAGGCCGCCACGTCGTCACTTCGGACAGTTGACGGCCGGACCGTCCGACTGTGCGGGCGCCGTGGTGTCCGCTTCGCACGGCAGGCTGCCTCACGTAGTCGCACAGGGCCCCCGGCGCGAGCTCGCGCCGGGGGTCGTACGGACATCGCATGTGGTTGACCGCTGACACGCTCGTGTCGACGCCAGGCCGTAAGGAAGGACGATCATGAACGACGTGGCTCCCGCGGCGCGCGGCGACGCTCTCCTGCAGCAGGCCATTACCTCGCTACGCCAGGGCAACCCGTCGATCCGGCCTTGTACGAGCCCCTCACCGAGCTGCTTGAGGATGCCGCCCAGGGCGACGACGAAGGTGTCATCAACCCCTACGTCGAAGCCGTCGCCGCAGCACTCCTCGGCAGCCCGCTGACGTCTGCCCGGCCGGCGGCCGCTTCCGACAGCCACACCCCTACACCGACCAGGAGCACCATCTCGTGACCGCCCTGCCCCGCCTCACCGCCGACGCCCGTTCCCAGGCACTGCAGAAGGCCATCGCCGCCCGCAAGGAGCGCAGTGAACTGCTGATCAGCCTCAAGGCAGGCCAGATCTCTCTCCACGAGGTCCTCGACCGTACGGACACGGTCGCAGGCAAGATCCGCGTACGCCCCCTGCTCGAAGCGCTGCCCGGCATCGGCAAGATCCGTGCTGGCCAACTCCTGGACCACATCGGGATATCCGAACGCCGCCGAGTCCGAGGGCTCGGGCCCCGTCAGAAGGCCAAGCTCCTCGATCTCTTCCCGCCCCAGAAGTGAGCCGCCGTGGTGCCCGGTGCCCGTCCCGCTGGGCACCGGGGCCTGCTCATCCTCTGGCCTCGCGTCCCGGCCGTCCCTCCAGGCTGTCGACTCAGGCACCGGGCGATCGGAGCCTGGCTAGGCCCGGGCCCTTTGTCGTGCTGTGCGGCGCTCGTGCCGGGCGGCTTCCACCGCCGTACGCCGCCGTTGGCGAGCCTCCTCCGTGGAGCGGCACTCGTCCGCGATCTGCCGCCCCAGGGCTGCTGCCGACCATGCGCCTGGGCGGTCGCCGCTGCCCAGCTCTACTCCGGCGGGGGGTGTGGGTACTCGGGTGAGCTCCGGCTCCTTGCCCGGACCGCCGTACAGAGCGACGTATCCAAGGCCGACAGCCCAGAGTCGGAGGCCTTCCACCTCGCGTACCACTGCTTGCCCCAGATCTCCGTCGGGGGTGTCGGCCCAGAGAGCCACCTCGTGCCAGCCGTCGACCGGTGGCGGAGGGAACTGCTGCACCGCCCCGGCGACGGACTCGGTGGTCTCCAGCCACAGCCGGGTGCCGGCCTCGTCCCGGCATGCCACTCCCAGCCACGGCCACGTCCGGACGTCGCGCTCGACGGCTTGTCCGTCGGAGGTGTACGGCGTGAGGCGTACACCTCGGAAGCGCAGACCGTTCACTGTCACCTCGGCATGTGGGGACCTGATGCCTGCGCCGGTGTCCGCAGGCCTTGCCATTGTGGCCGACACAACCCCGCGCCTCATGGGCCCGCCAATCCGAGGGAGAGAGTTTGCTGTGCTCCGTCATGAGCCGTACCCGCCTTGTTCCTTGCCGCTCGCAACCTACGGTGCGCGCGGGGGCGGGCCGGTCGTTCACGGTCTTCCTGGAGGCTGTCGCAGTGCTCGACGGTCCGGTGGACGTTCCTCCCGGCCTGACAGCCGGGCTCCTCCACGCCCAGTCTTCCGGACAGCCACAGGCCGGCTTCCGGCACCCCGCCGGCGTCGCCTCTCTCCCTGCCGGAACCACCGAGCGTGCAGGGCGCTCCGCCCCGTCGTCCTTCTTCACCACCGCCCGATCGACACCAGAGGTCCAGGTATGAGCCAGGAACGTAGCCACGACGAGATGAACGACCTGATCGACGCTGAACGCAGGGTCGACTGGGACGAAGAAGAGTACGAACGGTAGACGTCTCAGACCCCAAGTCCCTCGATGGGGTGAGGCGACCGTCGGCAGGTTCGGGGCAGCTGGGGCGACCGCTAGAGTCGGGCTCCGGGGGTAGCGCAACCTGACTCCGGCCTGCATGGGCGCCCACGCCGCCGCAGGACCGGCCAAGCCGTCTCGGACGCAGCGCTGCATTGTCGTGTAGCCAGCCGGTACGTCTTCCATCGTGGAACGGACGGCGGGGGCGTGGGGTCCGCCGGAGGGGTTCACCATGGTCAAGAGTCGTAAGGCGCGCCGGAACACCCAGGCCCGCGTGGCTGCCACGGGACAGCGGCCCGCTGCCGCCTACCGTGAACTGCGCGCGGTGAACGCGCCCTACGAGGGGTACGTCGTCGATCTTCACCATGTCGTGGACGACATCACCACTCCCGGGCACCAGGGGGACTCCTGGGCGTACCGGGTGCGGACTCCGGAGGGAGCCGACCTGACGTGGAACGACGTCAACGCCCCTGATGCCGGCGGCCCGGAGCTGACTTCCAGGCAGCAGATCTCCCTGTTCGGCGGGTGGCCGCTGACTCCGGAGCTGCTGCGGGCCCGGTTCCCAGGCGCCCGAATCATCGAGCACAGCGTCATGCCGGAAGGTTGCCACGGCTGCCATCTGGTGAGGTGCTGGACCGTACACGTCGGGTGCACCGTTGCGTGCGAGCGGCTTGAGGCTGCGCGAGAGACGGAGGCGCGGTGGGAGGCCGAGGAAGAGTTCGACCGTGCGTACGCGGCGTACCAAGCGGAGCTCGCTGCTCTGTGGCGCCGGCACGAAGCCGAGGATGCCGATCTCGAGCGGGATGCACAGAAGGTCCGCGAGCGGGTGGAAGCCTGGCGGACTGCGGTGGACTCCGGGCGCTGGGACGATGCCGGGGGCACCGAGGCGATGTGGCGTGAGTGGGACGCCTGCAACGCTCGGGAGCGGGATCAGCGTGAGCGGCATGATCAGGAGTACAAGGAGCTGACCGGCAGGCAGCCTGAACCCCCTGCCCACTGGACGACGGCTGCTTCGGCCTGAGCTGTCGGCCGGTGGCCGCACCGGTGAGTCCGCTGCGTAGATGCTGTCGTGCGTGCGTCACTAGGCGGCGGACACGCCGGTCGTACGATGTGACGTCATGGACCGGCTCGAACGCCCCGCCCGCACCGAGATCACCGCGCTGCTGAAGAAGCTGGCACGCGGCCCGCAGGCGACGTACGACCAGCGCGCCTTCTTCCTGAACGAGTACCTGCGGGTGCTCAGCGACTTCCTTGAGCTCCCCGAGGAGCGGATCCAGGCGGGCGACCTCGCGGACGTTGGCTACGCGGTCGCGTGGCTGAACGCCGCGGCCGCGGGTTACACCCGTCAGCGTCGCGTGGCCGGCAAGCCGGACGCGGCCGCGGCGTCGCAGGCAGCTCGCTGCGCCACTTTCAACGCCTTCGCTCGTCACCTCGGCCAGCCGGAGCGTCTTTCCGAGGGGTGGCCCGACAGCCAAGGCCTGCCGGTCGACGAGAGCCGCCGGGTGGTGGAGCTCCTTGCCGACAACCGACCGCCGCGCACGAACCGCAGCACCTGGGAGCGCACCAGCGCGCTTGCGGCCCTGAGGCTCGTCACCGGCCGCCCGCTGTCCGAACTCGCTGGTCTGCAGGTGTCGGCCCTCGACCTGAAGGCGGACCCACCCACCGTCACCCTGGGAGAGCGCGTCTTCCCACTGGACGAGTTGGCTGTGCGGACGATGAACCGCTGGCTGGATACCTGGAAGCGGCTGACCGAACAACTGGAGGGCGGGACCGTCACGCAGGTATGGGTCACCATCAAGCCGGGCCGGCCCCGCTACGGTGAGCCGGCCAAGCACCCGTACCTGCCGTGCTCCATCCGCGCTCTTCGGGCGGCTCAGCATGACCTGACCAGCAGACTGCTCGCCCGGCCGACGCGGCTCGGGCAGCTGAGCGGCCCTGATCCAGACGATGTCGTCTCCCAAAACCCCAAGAGGCGCCGTACGGCGCCGGCTGCTCCTCCTCCGGAGCGCACCGCCGAGGACCGGGCGCTGGCGCTCCGGCAGGCTGCCGAGGTCAGGCGTGAGCGGGCGGAGATGCTGGGGCGGCTGAAAGCCGGCGACCTGTCGCTGCCCGATGTACTGGCCCGGGAGGACAGGGTGGTCGGCGGTACCCGGGTGGGCCGGCTGGTGGAGTCACTGCCCGGCGTTGGGCCCGCTGCGCGGAGGCGCATTCTGGCGGAGGTCGGCTTGGACGAGCAGCGTCGTCTGCAGTCCCTCCGGGCCCAGCAACGTGAGCGGCTGCTCCACGAATGCTCGACCGTTAGCCGGGCAGTCGCCCGCGGCTGACGGCTCCGCACGGACAGGCGAATCCGCAGCTGGTGCGCCGTTCGCTCCACACTGGGGTCTCTTGATTCCCAGCCTGGAGTGAACTGCCCATGACCACGGACCCGAGTGCCGGACCGGCCGCTGGCGACGACCTGCTTGACGAGACCGCGCTGTTGGCGCATGGCGACACGATCGCCCGTGCGCTGCGGCGTTGGTGCGCAGACCGGATCGAGGACCTGGAGGAGGAGTTCGACCTGTTCGGTGCGCCCGACAATCCATCGGAGCGGCAGCGCTGGACTCTCGAGCTTTCAGAGCGCCAGGCGCTGGCTCTGGCTGAGGTCGAGCAGCTCCAGCGGGTACGGGCGGAGACCAACAGCGCTTGGTCACAGGACCGGTGGGCCGACCTGGGGGCATTGGGGCTTCGCCACCAGCGGCACCTGGATGAGGAAGCAGTCGCCACGGCTCGCCGCCTGCGTGATCTCTCCGACGCGTATCCGGGCCGCGGGCGGGCCCCCAGGCCGAGGCAGACTTCTGCGGCGCCCGGGCCGGGAGAGGTGGCCGTGCCATGGGGCGTCGATCCCGGTGCTCCGGCCACCGGTCGATCGCCGCAGATGACCTCCCGATCCTTGTGGGCACTGCTGAGAGAAGCATTCCCAGATGCCTCCTCCGGCCGGTGCACGGTGACGGCACACCGACTACTGAAAGAGGTCCTGCAACCCACACTCGCTCCGGTCGAGGCGATGCAGATGCGCCGGGAGATCACAGCGGCCCTGTACGACGGGGTGAGGCCGCCTGCCGACGAGCGCGAAAAGCACCGCCACCAGTGGATCGTCGAGTCGGTTCTTGCACGGGTGGTCGTACCGCTTACTGATCAGCGCAACCGGCTCGCGGCCGCAGTGGATGACGCCCGCGCTCTCCACCCATTCATCTCGGATGGAAATTGCCCGGTCTGCGGTGTTGTGTCCCCGTGCCCGACACGGCGGGCGCTGGGTGACACGGTCGTAGAGGGCATGTGAGCGGAATGGCCCTGGGGGCATCTGGGCTGGCGCCGTCCGTACGTGCTCCGGGGCAGAGGAGCTGGTGGTGGCCGCCGAAGTCCGGGGCCGCCACCAGCTCAAGCGGATGCCGGGCCAGTCAGAGGGGACGCCCGGCGGGCAGCAGAGAATCCTCCGGCAGGCCGTCCTTGAGGAGCGGATAGCTTCTGTCCGGGTCCTGGAGGATGCCGCCGCCGTCATACGGCCACCGCTGCGGATCACGGAACGCCACTCCGATGTAGGCACGGCCGGGAGTATCAGCCCAGGTGGGGTCCACTACCGTTCCGTCAGCCCGGATGCACCAGGCGTGCGCGAGGGGGAAGTCGACGCCGCCGGGGAGGGCGAACCCCTCGGCGTAGACCAGACCTTCGGAGCGGTGGTCGCGGGCGTACCGGGCGGCGTTGCTGTAGCACAGCCGTGGCTCCATGGCCGTCAGGTCGGGCGGAGGTGGGGAGACGGTGAAGCGGCGACCGTGGCTGAGCAGGAGGTGGTAGAGCGTGGGGAACGCCCATCCGTCTGTGTTGTAGTTGCCCTCAGTCAGCCTCGCTACGTCGTGGAGATAGGTGGAGACCGCCTCCTCGGAGAGGGGGTCGACGATGGGTGTGATCATGAGCGAGAGCTTCCTCCGAAAGGGCCAACGCGCCGAGCCTAGGCGAAACTCGCATCTGGGGTGAGGCCCTCCATCAAGGTGATGCTCGCTCTGCGGCACAACGCCCTGCACGCGCTGTCGCTTCCGGCCACTACGGCCGGACACCGGACGGAGCCCCCGCTCAGGCCGTGAGCGGCCACTGCTCGGCGACCTGCTGCTGGGCCTTGTGCCACGCTCGCTCGAGCTCGCTTCCCTCGATGGGGTCCTGCAGGGACCATCCATCGGCGGCAAACTGCTGGATCTGCGGCAGCAGCATGAGAGAGGAACCTCGCAGGGCTGCCCTCAGCACAACCGTGGCGGTCGGCTCGTGGGGCGAGTCGCCCCACCAGTCCGGCACGCGCCCCTGCCGCCGCGGCGCCGGCTGATGGACGACATCACAGACGCGCAGCGTGGAGCCGAGGACGAAGGGGCGGAAGTCGTCGCGGGACGTCAGTCGTAGCGAGCTGACGCTGAGGCGGCTGCCGATAGCCGGGACGGCGAGAGCGAGGTACCCGTTCGGGCGGCAGAGCGCTCCGAGGAGGCGACGCTGGTCCACGTCCACGGTGGCGGCGTCGAAGAATTCGATGCGGATTCCCAGGTCAATCATGGGTTGATCCTGCCGCCGTGACCGGACACCCCTCGGCCAGGCGCAGGCGCTGGTATCCCGGTGGGGCTACTCCTGGGCGCCGTCGTTCCCTGGGTCTCCGGCCGTGACGGCGGCCAGGGCCGCTTCGAGCTTCTCCTGGGCGATGGGCCCGGAGTCCGGGAGGCCTGCGGCTCGCCACGCGGCGACGGCACGTTCAGTGTCCCCGGCCATGGCCTCGACCATCATGTCCTTGGCGTCCTTCTCGGCGACGGCTCCGTCAGCGGGTCCGAGGTCGACCAGATGCACGGCCATTCGGACCTTGCTGGGCCGCTCTCCTGCCTGGGCCTTCGTCGTCTCCATCTCCTTGTAGACGCGGACGAGCCGGCCGACCAGGCGCTGGGCCGTGGCATACAGCGCCTTGCCCGAGTCGTTCTCGAGCCGATCGGTGCGGAACCGTTCCTCACCCCGACCAAGAGCCTTGATGTAGATGAAGGCGCGGTTGCTGCTCTCCTCGATCTCGACGCGGGTGAGGACGCCGCGGACACGGTCCTTGGCGCCCTCGACGCGCGCGATGTCGGCGGCCAGCTGAGCGCCGTCCAGGTAGAGGTTCAGCGCGAGCTCACGCACCCGGCCGTGCCAGGCTGCCTCCACCCCAGGTCGGCACGGGCCGGCGGCCTGCGCTGCCGCAACGATGAGCTGATGGGGTACGGATCCGTTCACGAGTCTCATCATGCCGTGCCTGCGTGCGGTCTTCTGCACGCGGGGAGATGTGCCTGAGGTGGCTCGGCAGCCTGCGGAGCCGCGACGACGACGCCCCTGTCGTCCTCTTGTCCGTAAGCCGGAGACCGGACGAATGGATGAGCTGACGAATCGAGGAGGGTCTGGTGGGACGCTGGTCTAGGACGCTCGGCGGCCGGCGCGCAGAGAAATCGGGACGGGAATGCCTTCACGGTGCAAGAACGAGGGTGGGTACCCGTGGTCGATCGCCCATCGGATCATGCGGTCGCATCCTTCGCTGGGGGCCGCTGAGCCCCACCGTTGGATGACGGTGCGGCTGAGCTTCTTCCATACGGGCTGCCCAATCCAGAACCGGCCGTACGCGTTGAAGAGGTGCCAACTTCTCGTAAATGGCGGTAGGGGTCCGACCGTGGCGTCCGGGACTGCTTCAGCAGCCGCGCTCTCCAGGCCCTCGACTGTGTCGTTCTCCCTTTCCGGTCCCTCCCAGGTCGACTGCGGGCGGTTTGGCAGCCGTTCAGATCGGGCCAGGAGCAGCACGCTTGGAACCCAAGGCTCCAGGAGCGCTGCTTGCTCCCGGCATACTGCGTCCAGGGCTGTCGGGTTGTCCGCCGCGATCGGCAGGACAGCAGCCGTCTGGTCTTCGTCGAACAGGGCCAGATAGACCAGCTCGGCGTTTTCAGCGAGGTTGGGCGGATGAGATTCGAGGGGGAACCGGCCCGGTAGGAGCGCGAAGTACGTTCCTGGCGAGGGATGTGGTGCATCGGTGCCCAGGAACGGGATTCGGGCAGGCGTGAGGATGGGGTGCCGACGACTGCGGGCCTCGATCGGGTCGCCGCGGAAACGGGCGAGGTCATCCAATGTGGGCGGTGGCACATTGAGGACTCGCTCCTGAACGAACCTGGCCTCACCGCTGATGCCTGGCGTGGGTGTAAGGGTTACTCGCGCCCGGAGCGCCATAGGCGGCCGTCGCTCCTGAATCGAGTTTCGTGCGGAGCGGTCGTTGGAGAGGGAGGCGGCGCTGATCCACCGGGCCCGGCATTCATCTTCAACGAGCCAGGCGGTGAAGCTCAGAGCTGCCTCGATGATCTCCTGTGGGGATGTTGGAGCTCTGTCGAGGAACTCCGGCAGGGCTTCGTCCCGTTCGAGCGTGAGTCGGCCGGAGTGGTACGACCTCCACTCGGGCGGTGTCCCGGCGCCGGTTCCCCACTGCACCTCTGTCAAGTAGGTGTAGTGCTGGCTCATGAGAACCCTCGGTCCTTTCCACAGGCGTCTAGCAGCTCTGTCGTGCTCAGGGCGTCCATCCTCCGCAGAAGCTAGCTAGCACGCGAGGCTACGCGAATGCTCCGCTGTGTGTTGGCGAGTGGGGCCCCCGGCCCCGCCCACTTCCTGCTGCGCTGGTCGCCCAGCCAATTGCGGATGGTCGATGGGTCAGCTTGGACAGGCGCGGCGAAGTAGAAGCGAGCCGACGGCCGGTCTGGGCTAGCGCCGGTAGAGCACGAGGACCTGTCCGCCGCGCAGTGAGCTGGATCATGCCCGCTGCGCACAGCGGAGTGCACACCGCAGGCGCGGATGCGGCCATGCTCGGTCCGACTAGCTACTGAGAGAAGAGGAGGGCCGCCATGCCGGTACTCCGCCAGATCGCCACCTGCACCGCGCCGCAACCGACGGTCATCGAGCGCCGGTCACCTCGGAAGGGCCGGGACATCGACTACCGAGTGGAGCCAGCCGGTCGGTGTCTGGTGCCACGAGTAGAGCCGGGACCGCACTTCCTGGCCGTCCGACAGCACCACCGTCACGGCGCTGGGAGCAGAATCGGGAGAGGCCGGCGGCTCTGGCACGCCTCCACCGTAGGCCGCCGGTCCTGGCGCGCGGCCGATGCCGGGGGGCTGCTACTGGATGTGGAGTCCCTCGCGTTCCCACTGTCGCAGCAGTGCGTAGTCACGGTCGATGGCGCTCTGGGCTGTGGCGGCGAGGTAGACGTAGCCGGGTGAGCTGGTCAGGTCGCTGGTGCGCTCCAGCGGTTCGCCAGGTGTGATCGAGGAGCAGACCGCTATCGCGCTGGGGAGTGTGGCGACCGTGCCCGCGGCCTCGGCGCTGGCACGTCCTGGGGTGGGGTTGACGAACTCGACGTTGCGGATCCGTCCTGACCAGGAGATGTGCTGGTCGTCGAAGTCGAGGAGCGTGCGCGGGTCGACGAGGGCTGCGGCGAGCAGGGTGGTCTGGGAGGTCCCCAGGTACTTGTCGATTATGTCGGGGGAAGTGGCGCCGCCGAGTCGGGCGCCAGTTTCGATCAGGACTGGGCCGCGGGCGGTCAGCATCACCTCGGTGTGGGCTGCCGACTCCTGGATGCCCAGCGCGTCGAGGACACGGCAGGTGTAGGCCGTGAGCAGCTTCGCCTCAGCCGTGTGGGGGTCGACGGGCTCTTCGTAGTCGTACAAGGGCATCGGCCCGTCGGACGCCCGCTTCGTGTAGCGCCAGATCTCCGCGATCTTGTGGGTGCCACCCGCGCTGACTGAGTTGACGTAGTACTCGTTGCCGATCAGCCGTTCCTGGACGATGACGGCGGTGTTGCGCTGGCCGAAGATGTTGGGCTTGGCCAGGATCGCCTCGGTGGCGCTGGCTATCTCGTCGGGGGTCCGGCAGAAGCGCACACCGTCGGTCGCAGCGCTGGCCAGGGGCTTGACGACCGCTTCAGTGAGGCCGGAAGCCGTGAACCATGCGGCTGCGGCCGCCGGGCTGCCTGCCATCGTGCCTTGCGGCACGTCGAGCCCGGCGCGCTCGGCGGTCTGGTACATCAGCGCCTTGTCCCGCCGTGCCGGACGGCCGGCGGGGGTGTTGGTGGGGAGGCCGAGTTGCTGGGCGAGGGTCTCGGCCAGCGTCACGCCGGATTCGGAGCCGGCGACGACGCGGGAGATACCGAGGCTGGCGAGCTGCCCGGCGAGTGCGGGGGTGTCGTCGGTGTAGCCGAAGTCCAGGGAGTAGTCGTCGGGGCGGAAGCTGCGCTGCAGGAAGCCGTTGGTGCGGGGCTCGCTCTGGACGTGGATGCAGTTTACGCCGAGGTCGTTCAGGCGACGAGTGAGAACAGCGCCGGTGGAGAAGCCGTCGACGATGCAGATCTTCACGTTGGTTCTTCCGGTTGGTAGGGGGCTGGCGGGTTAGTGGGAGCGGTTCAGTTGCCGGCGCTGCCAGGCACGTACGGACTGGTGTGCTTCGCGGTATCGGACGCCCAGCTGCTCCCGCTGATCTGGGGTGAGGCTGGCGAGGCCGTAGCCGTCAAGGAATGCGACGGTGCCCCGGTAGCGGCCCCAGCCGCCTTCGGGGTCGAGCCGTCCGGCCAGAGTGTTGGCGACAAGGTTGAGCGGTCGCTGGTCGGACGCGGCTGTCGGTACGGCGAAGTACAGGGTCAACCCCGCGATGACGGGCATCGGATCGCGGCCGTACTCGTGTACGAGTAGCTGGTCACGTTCGGTCATGATGTCGTTGAGTTCGCTTCGGGGGCTGGTGACGAAGCCGAGCGTCCCGTCCGCGGTCAGCAGGGCGTAGGTGACGAGCGTGGAGTTCGCGTCGAGTTGGCCGCGATCGGCCATGCGGCGCTCCGCCTCCCGTCGTTCACGGAACTGCTCGAGGGAGCCGGGGTCTGTCGGGACGCAGGACTGGCTGCGGTAGGTGGAAAGGTCGGTCATCACTGCGGGTGAGGTGTTCCTTCGACGGGGCGGGCGTACGGGCGGCACCGTAGGAGATGGAGCGGACAGCGGGGCTCTGTCGCGCCTGTGTCGGGCGGGGAGAGCGGTGTGTGCGAGTGGGCTCACTCGAAGTTGAGGTCTTTGAGCCAGTCGTCAGGGCTGCTGGCCGGTGTTGTCGTGGCGCGGTCCTGCTGCGTGCTGGCGGGGAAGGATCAGGTCGCGCGGTCCCGTGCCGCCGTAATCAGGGCGCGCTCACGTGTCAGGTCCGCGTGGACGAAGGGATCGGTGTCCGGTGGAAGCTGTTCTCGTGCCTCGTCGATGGTGGACAACGCGTCGTCGTGGCGGTGGAGCCGACGCAGCGCGCTGGCTTTTCTGAAGAGAGCGATAGCGTCCGGCTTGCCGGCGAAGGCGGGAGTGTCGAGGAGGCTGAGGAGCCGACCGGGCTGGTGAGGGAGGTCCTCGCCGAGCCAGAGCCCGTGGAGGAGGCAGTGGGCAACCTTGGGATCGTTGCCGCTGTCCGCCAGCAGGGAATCGATGTGGCCCAGGCCGGCGGGGTCAGACTGTCCGAGCAGGGCGAAGGCGTACAGCGCCCTGGTGAAGGGGTCCAGGTCCGTCAGGGGGCGGGGATGTTGTTCGAGCAGGTGCTGAAGGGATCGGCAACGGAAGTCGTAGCGCAAAGTAACGGCGTACAGGTGGAGACGTGCGCGGGCGGTGACGGGCGGAGTCGGGCTGTGCAGTACCCGTTCCGGGGTGAGGTGCAGCAGGGCGCTACTGCCGACCTTGCGGGCTGTCCACGCGAGTGAGGCACAGAATTGGGCCGACTCGCTCCACGATGCCTGAAGCAGTTCCAGCCACGCTTCAGCGTCGTGAGTCCAGTCAGCGTCGAGTCGTGCCTCCAGGCCGTGGCGCGTGATGTCGAACGCGGTGGCGCGCGATGATGCGCCGGTGGCAGCGGCGTGGACCAGAGCGTGGTAACTGTCCGGGGCGGACAGCAGCCGCTGCGCTTCAGTACGGCGGGCGGGGACCGCTTCGGCAGGAAGGCGTGTGAAGGTATCCAGCATCGCGGCGGTGTTGTTGTTGTGGCATCGGTGGAGGCAGCAGGTCATGGGTTCCTCGGGTTCGTCACAGATACAGGTGGGGCTCGGCGGCTATCCGAAGTCGAAGCCGCCGATCCAGTTCTTGGTAGTGGGGTTTTCGGGCTGCGGTGATGCGGTGCTGGCGTCGGACGGAGGCGTGGGCTTTGTCTCTTTGTCCAGGGACGGCGTGCTCGGTGCCACTGGTGCGGCCGCCGGCCCTGGTGCTGGTGGGGGCTCGTCGACGAGGTCGCGGCGGACCCAGCGGGGGTCCTGGCCACCGTCCTTGTTGGGCACGAGTACCTGCACGTAGCCGAGTTCGGCGAGGTGCGCGCGGGCGAGGTCCTTGGCCCCGTGAATGGTGACGGTGGGGTCCCATGGCAGGGGCGTGGTGTCGTCGGGCAGGAACATGATCTGGGCCTGCTGGTAGCCGTACTTGGGGTCGTAGCCCCAGGAACGGCCCTTGGGGGTGCCTTCTGCGGGGAAGCGGGTGCCGTGGTCGGAGTTGAGGATCTGCTGCGATTCGTACTGGTCCAGGGGGCCGACGCCGAGGCGTCGGCCGAGCTGGGAGCGCAGCTGCATGCCGAGGATGTCGCCGGCCGGCTTCTGGGCGGCGCAGGCGATGTTCGTCTCCAGTGCGCGGCCGAGGCGGGCGACCTTCTCGAGCATCGCCTTGGCGTCGTTCTTGAGTTCCTCGATCTCCTTGTTCGCGGACTTGGCGAGGTAGTCGGCGATCTCGTCGAAGAAGAGGATCAGCCGGCCCGGGATGGTGTCGTCGTCGCGCAGGACGACTTCGCCTCGGGCGACGGCGTCGCGCAGGAGTTGCAGGTTGCGGCGCCCGTACTTGTTCAGGAGGGACTGGCGCTTGTCCATTTCGCCGGCGAACGCCTGGATGGCCTCGTAGATCTCTTCGTCCGTCGCGGCGAACCTGATGACGGCGGGGAACTCGGGAGTCCAGGTGAAGTCGGTGCGCTTGGGGTCGCAGACGATGAGCTGGTAGATGGTCGGGTCGTACAGGGCGGGGAAGAGGATCAAGGACAGGGCGACGGACTTGCCGGCGCCGGTCTTTCCGCCGATGAGGGCGTGGGGGGTCTGCTGCAGGTCCCAGTCGAGCCAGCCGCCTCCCTTGACGGGGCCGAAGCGGATGGTGCCGCGGCGTGCGAGGGCGAGGAACTCCTCGAACTCGGGGCTGCCGGGTTCGGGGAAGGCGAGCTGGGTGGGCAGTTTGGGGACGGCGCTGACGGTGACCCGGCCTTCCGCCTCGCTCCAGGCGTAGTGCCAGTCGTTGGTGTCGGTGAGGGAGTCAGCGTGCTGTTCGAAGGCGTCCCTGGTCTCCGGCTTGGTGACGTCGTAGGCGCCGAAGGTCACGGTGAAGGACTCGGGCCGCTCGACCGGGGAACCGTTGCTTCCTCGGTGGCTGCTCCAGGTGTGGATGTCCACCTCGACGGGGTCCTGGCCTCGCTTGGTGGGGAACTTGGACTCGACGACAGCCTGCAGTCGGGCCGTTTCCCGCTTCCGTACGGCGCGGGGATCGGCGTTGGAAACAGCCTTCAGGACCAGCCGGTTGGTATTGGCGAAGGTCCAGTCCGGCAGCCAGGTCCGGTCCGGAAGGGTTTTGGACAGGGCGGTGTCCAGGGTGCGCTCGATACGGGTGCGTAGTTCTGGCGCGGCGACGTCCAGGGTGCCCAGGCCGATGGTGATCTCCAGGGGCGTGTTGGCCCTGGGGCTGTTGGGGTCGTCCTCCCACTTGGTGATGTCGACGGTGAGCTGGCCGGCCTGCCGGGCCGGGATCTGGGCGGTGATGAGGTCGGAGATGAAGCGGTTGCCCTGCTTGCGGATCGCCTCCGGTGAGCCGGAGGGCACTCCGCGGATCGTGAGCTCCCCGGGCCGCCAGGTGTAGATCCACACGTGGCCGCGATCGATCTGGGCGTCGATGACGCGTTCGACGTTCTCCCGGAAGGCGCGCTGGGAGACGTCGTAGGCGCCCAGGGTGACAGTCAGCTCGATGGGGGCTTCGCGGCCGTCGCGGTTCTCCCAAGCGCCGACCGCGACTGACACGTCGACGTCGACGCCGCGGGGCGCGGGGAAGAGCTGACCGATGACTGTGTTGATCCACCGCTCATCCTGCATACGCAGCAGTCGCGGGTCACCCTCGTTGACGAGATCGCACGCCAGAGAGCCGGGGTGGGCCCAGTCGAAGACCCAGCCGGTGCCCGGCGGGATGGGCGCGGCTTCGACGGCTTTCTCGGCCTGCCACCGCGTGCGGGCCTGAGCGGCCGGCGCCGAGGGGGCGATCATGATGCGTGCGGCAGCGATCACGGTGGAGCGCCGCCAGCGGGTGACGCGGATGTACTGGGCTTCGTTCACCGGCCGGGTAACGGTGGGAGCCGGCAGTCCGCATGGCTTCACCACGCGGCCGTACAGCTCGGACAGAGCTCGCCGCTGGCGGGGGATGACACGTGCGGCCCGGCCGATGGTGTACAGCAGGGCGATGACGGTGACCGAGGAGAGGGCCTGCCACTGGCGCCACTGCAGGTACCAGGCTCCGGCCAGCAGCGGCATGACCAGCCAGTTGAGGAGGAGGTGCGGCACTTTCCCGAAGGCGCGACTGCGGTCGCGGCCCAGGGTGAATGCCAGCCACGTTCGGGTGTGCGCGCCCACCGGCCATCCGGGCCCGGCGGCGGGCCGGCGGGCGGCGGGGCGGCGGCGTTTTCTGGCCGCGGGCATGAGGGTGGTCCTCCCGAGTCGACAGCGGTGTTACCCGGATCGTGCTCGGGAAAGCGGACAGCTCTGATCCGCTGGTCCGCAGCCGGTGAGCGGGAGGTGAGCGAGAGCCGCGCTCCCGGCCTGGTGTGACGGTGGCCCCACGTGAGGTAGCAGACGGGGCACCGTCACCTACGGACTTGGCCGGGCTATGTGAGCGTCGCGCCGGGGTCGAACCGGTCGTAGGCGAAGCCCTGCCAGATCTCCCAGGCGGTGCTCACGTGACCGGTGCCCGCCGCCTTGCCGGTAGCGGCCCAGAAGGGGCGCAGGACCAGCGCACGGTACTCCAGCGGCCGGCATCCGACCGCGTGCGTGACCAGGTGGGCCGTGTGGTTGAACTGACCGGGGCCGTGCAGGGGGCCGCAGCAGGGAACACGCCAGTCGACGACGCGGTGGCTGGCAGGCACCCGGTGGCGGTCCATGTGGGGACGGTAGTGGTCGCGGATGATGTGGTCGCCGTGGGCCTTGGCCGCGTCGAGGTTGGTGTAGGTGCCCAGTGTCTGATCGAACTTCTGGATGTTCCAGAGGTTGGTCCTGGCCATGGTTGAGGTCCTCGCATCTCGGCGGCGCGTATGGATTGCTGTCGCCCGGAGTCGGCGTGCTGTCGGTGCGTGTGTCATCGCAAATGGGTGTCGTCATGGAGGGCGACCCTGGCCAGCTCGATGCTCTGATCGGGCAGTCTCCACCACATCAGGCGGGGCGCGGCCGAGGTCTGGTTCTTGAGGTGGCAGCGCATCGCGACGGCCTGGTCGGCGCGTACGAGAGGAACTCCACCGCGCTCATCGCGGGCCCGCATCCGGTGGACCTGTCGGCCGGGTATGGCGGCGGCGAGGCCGGTGAGGACTTCGACGGTCACCTCGACGATCTTGCGTCGGTCCACGAGTTCGATGGTGTGCAGCGAGGTGAGCCAGTCCGGGCCGAGGGTGAAGGGGGCGAGCGGCTGGCTGGGACGGTCCGGCTCGGCGATCATGCGTAGCCAGCATTGGTCGAGCTCGTAGCGGAACTGCTGTTCGGGGTCGGCGTAGATGGTGGGGGTGTCGATCTCGGCTCGCTCTTCGGCTGCTCGCAGGGCCTTGCTGAGCCGTCGTACGTCCTGACGCAGCGATGAGGTGGTGCGCTTCTCGGCCGCCAGCAGGGTGCGGAGGTGCTCGATGTCGTCCGGCGCATGGTTGCTGTGGTCGCCGGGCACGGGCGGGCGGCTGTTGCCGGGCTGGGGCGTCGTGGTGCTGTAGACGAGGGTGCGCCCGAGCACCTGGTGCTGGATCTCCCGGAGGGCTTCGTCGCTGCGGCCCGGGGTGATCTTGACGAGAGGATGCCGGTGCTTGGGATCGTCCGGAGCTGCGCCGGGGCGGACGATGCGGACGGCTCCGCCCCACACGGCCAGGTCAGGCATCAGCTCCCGCAGGTTGCGGGCGGCTGTGTGCGTGGTGAGAACCGCGACTTCCGCCTCAGGGTTGACCTGGTCATACAGGCGGATCGGATCGATCAGCGGGACGCCGTCCTCGCGGCGGGGATCAGGAGACAGCACCGCCACGGGAACGGTGCGGGACAGATCGAACAGATGGTTCATGAAGGCGGCAGTGTCCGTATCACCGACCTCACGTACAGGGCGAGACGTCGCCGCGGTGCTCCTTCCCGGCGCGCTCGGAGGGGGGCTTGGTACAGGCATGGGACTTTCCCTTCTCTGAGTCAGATGTCAGCTGGCGTAGGCGTAGAAGGCCTCGGAGGCGGGAGGGGTGGGTTCCTCCCTCGCTATGGCAAGGACCTGCTCGCGGGTGGCTCTGCGTGCCCGACGGATCCGTTCACGCTGCTCGCGGTACTCGGCGCTGGGGGCGTCGCCCGGGTGCGGGTGCGGGCGCGTAGGAGGCGCGGGTGTTCCTGACGGCTGCGGGCAGGTGGGCTCTCCAGCTGCTTTCCGCGCGGCCCGGGCTTCCGCCTGCCGGGCACGTTCCTGCTGGTACTCGGCGGTGGGCGGTGCGGCGCGTTCCTTGCGGAGTACCGGGGCAGGCGCCTCGGGGACCGCTGGCGCAGCGTCGTGGGATGACGCGGTGGGGCGGCCGCTGCGTAGCTGCACGTCGAGTCCGCGCAGCGGGCTGGACCGGCGCTTGCCCTTGTGCGTCTGGGACTGGAGCCGCTCGAACTTCTCGTTGACCTCGGCGATCACCTGGGCTGACAGGAGCCGCAGGTTGGCCGCCCATGAGGCGGATTCGCACAGGACTCGCAGGGTGCCGGTCTCTTCGTCGAACTCTTCGGCTTTCCAGTGGGTGGCACGTGTTTCACCGAGGAGAGAGGGCCACTCCTTCTTCAGGTCCGCCCCCGCAGCTCCTCCCTCCCATTCGTTGTCCACCACCAGCTGGCTGATGATGCTGCCCAGGGGGTTGGGGTCCCGGCCGTCAGCACCGCTGGGCCGCCGGGAACCAACAGTCCGCTTGCGTTTGGTCTTGACGGGGTTGTTCTTGGCATCGGCCCTGGCCCGTCGCAGAGCGATTCGCGCCAGGTCAGCGCCTGCGGCCGACTCCGTGGCTGCTTCCGCGGAAGGGGCGGTGGGGAGAGCAGCGGCGTCCACATTCGGTGCACCGGTGAGGTCCGGTTCCAGGTGCATGGCGGGGTGTGCCGTCATGTCGTTCGTCCTCCTCGTGCTCGAGTGCGGGTCAGCAGGCGTTCTGCAGGCGCGGGTTGCTGTGAAAGCGGATGCAGGCGTCGACGAGTTGCGCGGTGTAGAGGCGGGATGCCTCGGCCACGCCGAGGCCGTCGACGGCGGTGAGGACCAGGTCGGTGTCGCCGTAGTGCTTGAAGCGCCCCCAGGCGTCGGCCCTCATCTGCTGCACGAGGCTGGCATCGAGCTCATCGATGGTGGTGACCGCCGCGAATTCCTCGATCTCCTCGGCGTTGCCGGCGCTGTCGTTCCTCAGGGCCTGAACGGCGTTGGTGAACTCGGCGGTGGGCGGGGTGGCCCGGGCTTCGTCGGCCAGCCGCTGCGCCGTCTCCCGCTCCTGGGCGGCGACTCGCTGGAGCTGTGCGGCGACGTAGGCGTGTGCGCGGTGGGGGCGCCAGCGCGGTCCGAAGTAGTGGCTGGGGTTGATCTCGTGAAGCCAGGCGTGGACCTGCTGGAGGGATGCGCCGGCGGCGGCCTTGTCGACCAGGACCCAGGACAGCTGCTCGATGCGGGTGCGCTGAAGCCAGTTGTGGAGCGGGCGAAGTGCTCGGGCGAACCGGTCGGCTACCTGGTAGGCGGCGGCGGTGACGGGGCGGCCGAGGACGGACTTCTTCTTGGGCTGAGTGATCTTGTTCGCTCGCGCCTGGCGCGTAGTTGTTGATCTACCTCTCACGTCAGCTTTAGGGGAGTGGGTGGTGGTGCTACGGGAAGGGGGCTCACGCCGGTTCTGATCTGCTGTTTCCTGCGCGGCGGCGATGGCCTGCGCCCGGCCTTCGGGGGTGAAGCCGGTGTGCCTGGCGGTGTATCCGTGGCCGGACAGGCGGTGGCCGTGGGCAGCGTCGTAAGCCGGCGGGATGGTGGCGCCGTAGACCGTGGCTGTGGCGGTGTACGGGCGGCCCGGGAGACGGAGGTTGCGGCGGCTGCCGTGCTCCAGCCAGACGAGTGCGCCGAGCTCGCGGAGGACCTTGATGTGCCGCTTCACGGTCGCGCGCGATATGCCGACGCGCCGGGCGGTGCCTTCGAGGTCGTACAGGACGATGCCCCGCTGGAAGTCCATACGGGCAGCGAGGTCGAGGGCGACGTCGACCGTCGTGGTGGCCAGTGCCTTGGGATGCGCGCCGCTGTCGATGAGCCAGGCGACAGCCCGGAGCCAAGCGCGGGGCTGGCAACGCCGGGACCGGGTGGTGATGACGTCCTGCTCGGCAGACGGGACAGGCTCCAGCCGATGCGGCTCGGCGTGCGGCTGGTGGGGCGGGCGGCGCATGAAGAGGGGCTCTCAGTGTTTTCGGGCAGCACAAAGTCAGGCGTGGCTGCCGCTCAGGTGCGGAGGAAGAAGGGGCCGCCTCAGGGGCGGGCGCTTGCCGGCTGGAGACCGGAAGCGAGGTATCCGGGGCCGGCGGTCAGCCGCTATGGGCGGCGGAGGCCGACCCCGGTAACGCAACGGGCGAGGAGACCGCTCCCGGCCTGCCGCAGCTCGCGCTGTCCGATGTCACGGTCAGAACCAAGGAAGGAGCTGTTCGGCGGTGCTGAGGACCTTCTTCGGGGTGAGAGGGTTCCGTCGCGGCCGTCGGCGCACGTTGCAGGAGCTGCGCTGCTTGCGGCGGATCGTGCGGGTGGAGCATCCAAGCTCCTCCGCCATCTCCACCTGCGTGAGCTGGCCGACCGCGGTCATGGCGGCGACCTTCTCGGCGTCGACCTCGTCGTAGGTGCGGCGGACCATGAGGTAGATGTCCGTGTCCTCTTCTGCGAAGGGGGCCAGGCCGAGGCTGCTGCGGATCCGCTCGCGGTCGGTCTCGGTGGTGCCGGCGACGATGCCCTTGACCGCATGGTCCGTCACCGCGGCGAACAGGCAGGACTCCAGCATCGGGCAGGCGGCGCACAGGGTACGGGCCTGGCCGAGGGCCTCGCGGAAGTCGGCTTCCTCGTCGGTGAACATGGCGAGCTGGTCCCCGTCGAGCATCTGGTCGTTGATGCCGGAGCCGGACAGGTCCTCGAGGAGTCGGAAGAGGTCGGCGTGGGTGATGCAGGGTGTGGTGCTCATGCGATGTCCTGGCGGAGAGCTGCGGAAGGTGCAGGGGCGACGGCGATGGTGACGCCGGGCTCCGGAAGGGCCCAGTCGTGCGTTGCCAGCGGCGTGGGGTAGGTCTTGTGGGGGCCGATGTCGTAGCCGACGATGCGGGAGTCCTCCGTGTAGACGCGGAAGGCCTTCTTGTCGGCAGGGGACAGTGCGTCCTGGACGGCGCGGATCAGCTTGTCGATGTCGGGCTTGGTCGCGGCGTGGACGGCTCTGGTCTTGGGCGCGCTCTTGGGCCGGGGAAGAGTGAAGACGGCCGACATGACGAGCGGGCAGTTCGCCGGCTCCCAGTCCGTGCCGCAGGCTTTCCGCGCGGCCGCGTTGATCTGGCGGCGCCACTCGCGGAGTTCACGGCTGTACTTGACGACGCCGGGGGCGGGGACTTCGACAGAGCCTTGGGTGACGGGCGTTCCGATGACGGTGAAGGTCAGTCGCCTTTCGGGGAGGTTCTGCAGACTGCCGAGGGCTGCTTCACTGACGGCGGCCAGCCGCGGGCGCGACGTCTTCGTCTGTAGGGCCGCGTCGGCCGACGCGACCGGCAGGGTGGTGCGGCAGTGGGGGCAGCGGGTCGTGGTGGGGCGGAGCACGGCAGGGCATGACGGACAGGGGCGGTAACCGCCGTCGGTGATGAGGCGCTGTATGTCGATGCTGGTGCCCATCGTGCGTCCTTCTCTCGTTCGGGCCCGGTGGGGGCGGAAGCGTCTGTGCGGCGCTTCCGCCCCCACCGGGGTGGATCAGGCTGCTGTGGCAGCGGGTTCGGCCTCGGCCGTCTGGCGGGCAGCGGCGCTGGCCCGGGCGGCAGCGAGGAACGCAGCCGGGTCGGCTTCCCACTCCGCGAGCGCGGGCAGGAAGTGGGCGACCTCGATGCGGTCCAGCTCGTGGGTGCCGAAGCGGTCGGTCAGGAGCGGGAAGACACGGTCGGGCCAGCCCGCGAGGCCGACGTCCTTGTGACCCAGGAGGATCTTGAAGCGGGCGAAGGCGTCGCTCTTGAGCACCGGGTGCACGACGGGGATACCGTCCGGGCCCACGGCGCGGTCGGTCTCGGCGACGCGGGCCACCGTGTCCATCAGCGGGCCGACGGTGGCGATGACCTTGCTGGCCCACGCGTTGCGGGCGAGGACCGCCTCAGCGCTGATCGGGTCGGTCATCTCGGCGGTGTAGGCGAGTGCGGGCTGGTGGCTGACGACGAAGTCGATCCACGCACGGGCTTCGTGGTGGGAGCGGTCGGACCGGATGGCGCTGCCGTCGGTCTTGCGGTAGACGCCGAGCTGGATCCGGTCGGCCATCCCCAGGATCAGTTCGGCGAGGGCACCGACCATGGCCGGGTCGGTGTCAGGGTCGATGCCCGCCGAAGCGATCATCTGGTGCGCCTGCGCGTACGTCTCCCGGATGGCGGTGGCGAGGTAGGAGCCGTGGTTGAAGCGGCCGTCGGTGTTCCAGTCCTCCCACGGCTTGGCCTCGGCGGCGTGGGCAGCCCGCTGCGCCGGGCGGCCGGGGCGCGCGCTGGCGGCCGGTGCGGTGTTGGAGGAGCCGAAGAACTTCTTCAGCTCGTTCCGTATCTGCTGGCTCACGTCGACGTTGCCGGACGAGGCGTTGGCGGCGGGGATGATCGCTCCGCCGAAGACGGCGTAGCCGTCGGGGGCGAGGCTGCCGTCGCGGTTCTCCCGCAGCGACTCCCACTCCTCGGGGTCGGAGACCAGCTCGTCGGTGAACTCGCCGTTGACCGCGACCACGAGGTTGCGGCAGTTGCGGTTGGTGATCTCCGCGTTCGCCCGGGTCGAGTCGCCGACGATGCCGCGCAGCTCGTGAATGGGTGTGAGCGGGCTGATCATCTCGCCGCTGTCGTTCTGCTTGTACCGGCGGGTCGTCTCGATAGCAACGGTGACCGGCAGGTCGTTCTTGAACGCCTCAGCCAGCAGTTCCGCTGCCTTGGAGTCGGCCTGGACCGACCCGTGGAAGTCGTGCTCCAGCCCGACGGACTCGGCATCGAAGGTCACACGGCCGGTGCGGAAGGGGCCGTCGTCGGTCGCCTTCGTCTTCACCTTGTACGCGCTGACCTTCACACCCACGTGCTCCCGCACATACACGCTCGGACGGGCGCGGACGGTCTGGCCGTCGGGCCCGGCAGCAGCGCGTGCCTTCTTCTCGTACGCGATGAACGGACGGCCCTTGGCCGGCGGCTCGTACGCCATGGGGTGACTCCCTCTGTAGTGGATCAACGGGCTCAGATTCCGGCCAGACGGGCCGTACAGCGAGCTCTCGCGAAAATCCGTCGGACGGTCGGCAGCGGGCTTGCGGTGCCGCTCGTCCGCGCTGGTCAGAGGAGGTCAGAGGGGGAAGAAGTGTGGAGATTCGTGTCAGGGATCCGGTATCCCAGCCCACACGGGGCAGCAGCGACTACAGGTGGCGTCAGTGCAGTGCCCGCGCTCATCTCGACCGCGGCGCCCGAAGCGACATGAAGCCGATTCTGGTAGGGCGACTGTGAGCGAGAGCGTTTTGATGCAACACTCATCCGGATCTCCGTTCGGGGACTACAACCGGATCCGGTCACTCAGGTTCCTAGGCCAGAGCGTGACCGGGTCCGGTAGGCCCGTCCTCTGCAGGACAGGTAGTTCAGGCGTGGACTAGGTACGGCATAAGATCGCCTTGTGAGGCAGAGCTCTCACCACCAGGCTCGATACGGAAACGTACGCTAGATGTGTGGATCGATCAAGCCAGTTGTGGTTAGGGTTCTGGCCATCGTCCCCAGGATCCAGACCGCCAAGTCGCAGGAGTTCATGTGCCACGTCAGTTCGACGGCAGCCGAGTGCGGGTTGTCCGACGAGGCAAAGAGCTCAGCCAGAAGGAGCTGGGCGCGATGGTCGGCGTCAAGGGTCCGACAGTTGCGCGGTGGGAGAGCGGCGAGGAGTTCCCCAAGGGCGACAAGCTCCCCGCGATCGCCGCGGCACTTGGTCAGGACCTCGACATCCTGTTCCCTCACGACGGGCCTGCGGACCTACAGCTCCTCCGCTGCGACGCCGGCCTCAGCGTTGCCGAAGCCGCTGCGGTGATTAACGCCAGTCGTGTACCCATCGCCAACGCGGAGTCCGGTAGGCGCCGGCTGCAGGACGCCTACGTTGCTCCCCTCGCCCACGCCTACGGCGTAAGCAAGGAGGACCTGCTCGCTGCGCAGGACGTGTCGTTCGGCGTGCGCGGCTCCAGGCGGCCGCAAGAGGCACGGCCGTCCGCGCCTCGCACCGTCGGGGAGAAGATCAACTACCTCCTCGAGCACGGGTATGTCGGCCAGGCGCCTCCGTCCGACGAGCAGATCGCCCGAGTCGTCAACGAGCACACTGGCGTCACGAGCGTGACGGCCTTCGACATTGCCGCGCTGCGTGCAGGCACTGCGACCGACACCTCGGATGTCATACGCGCCGGCCTGGCTCACGCTCTCCAGGTCGACGCCGCCCTCTTCCAGGACGATGCAGAGCTGAGCCCTGCGGCTGGCGAGTTCCTCGAAGCCGTCCGCTTCCTCGGATCGATTCACCGTGGTCAGATCCTCGGCCTGGCCGCCCGCGGCAACCACTCGGGGCTGTCGGCCGGCATGATGGCGAAGATCAACGAGCTCGTCGGAGAGCTGAAGTACAAGCTGCCGGACATCAAGGACGGGGGATAGCACCCGTCGACGGAAGCAGGCTCGGCGGCTCGACGGATCGCTCGTGGACGCGGCGCGTCGACGCCGAACATCAGGCTGTGTCGGCCCGGCGGCGTGGCTGACACGTCCTCGGACAGACCTCGCCTTGGAGAAGCGCACCAGAGAGTGGCCGATCCGCCTCACTGAGCTTCCCGGCCGTAGACACCTGACAGCGGCAGCGCACCAAACGGCCTCAGTCGGGAACGCGTGGATCCGTTCGTATGCCGCCATCGTTCGATGTGCGCGAACGGACTGAATGCAGCAGTTGCCCCGGTCCACAACCCCGCTGGCCCCTGCCTCCTCACCAGGAGGAGGCAGGGGCCAGCGGGGCAACGATTGCGCCCTGGAGGAGCGGGCGACGCAGAAGACTACGCAGATGCGGTGAGGTCCACGCCGAGCAGATTCGAGAGCTGGGCGACGGTCTGCTTGGGGTCTTCGTTGACGACACCGGCGAAGCCGAGCTGCTCTGCCGCCTGGACGTACTTCTTGGTGTCGTCGACGAAAACGCACTGCTCGGCCGGCAGCTCCATGAGCTTGAGCGTGGCTTCGAAGAGCGCCTTGTCGGGCTTGCGCATCTGGTGGTGCTCGGAGATCACGACCACGTCGTAGAGCTTGTCGAGGTCGTAGCCGTCGTACAGATCCCAGGGCGCGAGGCCGACCGAGTTGGACAGGATCCCCACCTTGATGCCAGCTCGCCGGGCCGCGGCGGCCGCATTGATCATCAGCGGCTCAGGCTTCAGACCGCCGAAGATGCGGCCCATGAGGTTGTCAGCGGGTACGCCCAGCTTCTTGGCTGCGAACTCGTTCCACTCGGTCTGGCTGACCGCTCCGCGCTCGAGGTCACTGGTGATCCGGACACCCTCTTCGTCCAGGTACAGGGCGTTGATGCAGGCTCCCTCGGGGAGGCCTTCGCGCTGCTCGAAGGCGAGCACCACGGGGACCAGCGGGGTGGTGAGCACGCCTCCGAAGTCGAGGACGAGGCCGGTGCGGTGAGACATGCAGGAACTCCATTACTGAGAATTTGCGCGCTGTCCGTACTGAACAGCGGCCCCGGCTGACGCGTGGCGGCGACAGTGCCTGCACTTCGCATGCCGGAGACGGGCGTACTTACGGGGCGGAGTCGAAGCCACCCATAGTCTGGCCCAAGATACCAGCCGTCATTCTGCGGCTCGGGGGGTCCTGTCCGCACCGTATGACTCGGCCGCGCACCTCGGGCGCATTCACAGTTTTCTTTCCTCCAGTCCCTTGCATTGATTATCGGTCATCCGGAAATTTCCTAGACTGAGCTACTGACGCATCAGGCGTCTATCTCTTCAGTTTGCCGAAGAATGTCCTGAGCCTCAGCCGAGGGGATGTGGGCATATATGTTGCTCACCCGGATCAGCCAAGCCGCTTCACTGTTCGTGTCGACGAAAGGTTTCTCCCGCAACGGTGCACTCGGGTACTGGCTGGGCTTGGTCGAGGCGGCGGCCTGGAGCGCGGCTGCGATCCAGTAGGCCTCGGCGGCCGGCTCGGGATCGGGGTGCGATTCGGTCGCGTCCTCCGCAGCCCACAGCAGGCCCTCGGGGGCGTAGTACCTCAGCCTCTCGCTGGCATCAGCGATGTCCTGAGTCCATCGGTCAAGGCGCACGTCGTCGGGCACACGCGTGTGCGTCAGCTCTGCGAAGCGCGACTTGGGCGGGTAGAGACTGGTCCCCGGGAACGCCTTCACCAGGTCGTACCAGAGCGGGTGAAGGCGGTAGAGAGTCTTCAGCATTTTCCAGCGTGCGGTGGCCGCACTTGTCGTGGGGATGCTCGCGCCTACCGCGACAATCAGGAACAGCAGGTTCATCCACATTGCTGTGAGATCGATCAGCGTCTCCATGACGGAGTCGCTCAGCGGGAACAGTACCGCCGTCCAGACAATGACGATTCGGGCTGCCGTGTGGGCGAGCCCCATCCACATCGAAATTCCCATGAGCCGAAGTCCGACACGCATGCTCGTCGTCTCGGCTTTCCGTGCCCCGCGCGACCATTGGTATCCGCAGACAGCGGTGGTGACGAGCGGGAAGAAGTAGAAGACGGTCATGTACGTTGCGGCGCCCCATTCCCCGGCGTGATCGCTGAGGAAGTCGTCGCTTTGTCTGGGGCGGTCCACCACGGTGAAGAACAGGATGGTGAGCAGCGTTACACCGACGGCGCCTGCTCTGTAGGACGCGCGGGCGATCCAGCGGGAGACCGCGACGTGCCGGGGCACCACCTTCTCGGTGCTCTTGCCGTAGCTGGTCGCAACGTAGGTCAGGGACGCGATGATGGCGGCGGTGCTGGCGAAGTGCCGCATCAGTGCGCTGATGTCGACCACGGGGATGCGGTCCACCGCAAGCATCACGGCCGGCGTGTAGAGCCACAGTGCCACGGCGAATCCGGCGTAGCCGCCCCAGAGGGCTCGGCGGTGGGCGTCTCCGTAGCGGACAGCCGGGAATCGCCACACGGCGATGAGGGTCATCACCCCCGCGGTCAGGTAGCGGAAGGAGTCGAGTGCGGCGTCGTTCATCCTCGGTGGCCGCCTTGACGCGGGGGAGCCACGGGGTGGGACAGTGAGGACTCCAGGAGGCTGACCATGTCGTCGCCGGCGAACTTCATACGGCGGGCGAGCCGCTTGATCAGAGATGCCGACATCTCGGCCTGCTGCTCCTCGGGGCTGTCGTAGTTGACACGCCCCTGGACGAGGGCCGAGGGGAAGCGTCGAAGGACTTCCTCCTGGATGTGCTCAGGGACGTATCGCTCGATCTCGTCAGGGGTCAGGGTGGACCCGTGGTCCAACCACTCGTGCGCGAGTTCGTGAAGGATGATGTGTTCGGTTTGGTTGCGGCTGGACCGGCGCCGGTAGAGCACGATCGTGAACTCCGGCGTCTTGATCCGGAGCCCGCAGGCCGTGCCCAGACCTCCGTCTGGGTCATCGAAGGGCACCAGTTGGATCCGGCGCTCTAGTACCTGCTCCATATTCTTCACCAGCGCTTCGACACTGAACGGCGTCGGGACGGGCAGATCGGCGAGCAGCCTCTCGCACTCTTTGATGAGGTCGCCCTGCGCGGGATCCCTGCGCCACCGCCGGAGGACCCTCAGCAGGCGCAGGAGCTGTCTGCTGTTCGGCAGCTCGCGCGGCCCGTAGCGTCCCGCGCCTCGCCGAGCGGCTGACCTCCGCCGATCCCACGCCGTCATCGCGTCCGTCCTCCTTGCCCCGCGCCCCGGATGCCGAACGAGCTCCGCCAAGCTCGCTTTCCGGCCGAACCAAAGGCAAACACATGTTCTATTTTTGTGTCGAGTCGCTTGCTGGCACCCTGCTTCTGACGACGGGCGCCTTGCCGCCCCCTTCATCGGGGCGGGGTGGCGGAGAGCGGTGACCTTACGCAGCAAGCGGGCCTATGCGGAGCCCGCAGCCGGCGCACCTTGCGGTCCGCCTTCCTTCGCGATGCGTCGTGGGCCATGCCTGCCGACCGGCTGGAGCCGTCGTTGCGCGACATTCCGCTACTTCCCCCTTGATCATCGAGACGGGTCTCGAACGCTGCGACGCCATCGCGGCGTCGGCGGTTCGGACAGGCCCTCCCTGGGGCTGGCCCGGCGGGACGCGGGCCAATCCGGCATGCCCTTGCCTGCCGCGATGGATACCTGCGGCGGCCGTGCCGATGAGCCCCGTCTCCCACCGGCGCAGCAACCGCCGCCGACTGAATCGTTTGCACGCGCAAATATAAGCTGTTTCCGACTGGCGGCGGCAGCTCAATTCGCCCTACAGGATGGAGGGTTGACTACGCGATGCCCATCCATGTCGGCAGGCAGCGCACGAAAGGGCCCTGCGTCACGGTACGCGGCGTAAGACCCTCACAGCGCCAGCCCCTCGATCCATCCCAGTTGATCTGGCCGGTATGAACGTATGCGTATGTCCGTGGCATAGTCAACTGAGATGGATCGCCCTCGAAGTCGAGAAGGACTGCATGACACCCGCGAACCCACGGCCTCAGCCCGAAGAGCCGAGAGCGGCGAATGACCCTTGTGACGCAGGTCTCTCGCTAGCCGACAAGCTGAACCAGCTCTTCGAAGTCGTACATCCGAAGGGCCGTGGTCCTTACACCAATGACGAGGTCGCCGAAGCTCTGAAAGAACAGGGCGGTTCCACGATATCCGGAACCTACCTTTGGCAGCTGCGGACCGGCAGGCGCGATAACCCGACGCGACGCCACTATGAGGCCATCGCGACCTTCTTCAAGGTGCCTCCGGCATACTTTTTTGATGATGATCTTGCACGCCGATACGGCGAACAGTTGAAGCGTCTACAAAAACTGCAGCAGGCTGGCGTGGAACGCGTCGCCCTGCGCGCCGTCGGCCTCTCGCCCAAGAGCATGGACACGCTGATGGCCATGATCGACAGAGTGCGAGAACTTGAGGGGCTGCCCGATGAGCCCGATGAGACGACTCTCTAGTGTGTCTGACCGGCACCTATCGTCAGCCCGGGAGGATCAGTTGAATCAGGAACAGAGGCGAGCCAGTGAGGGCTTCGTCCGGGGCCTCCACCTCCCGCCCGTCGACAGCATCCGCGACCTGGTGCCCGAGATCGAGCGGCGCACCAGGCGCAAGATCGAACTTCAGCCTGCCGAGCTGGACTGGTCCGCGCCGTGCGGCATGTGGGTCGCCATGAAGAGCCGACACATCGTGTTCTTCGACCCGCGGACTACGTTGGCCCACCAGGACCACATCATCGCTCACGAATTCGCTCACATGCTGAGGCGCCACAAAGGCGGCGTGACCATTGGTGGTGAGACTCTCGGTGGACTTCTTCCGGATCTCGATCCCGATCTGATTCAAATGGTGCTCGGTCGAACTCAGTACGACGAGAAAGACGAGATGGAAGCCGAACTCGACGGCTCCTACCTCCAAGCCCACGTTCACGCATCCCAGTATCGCGTCGTTTCACAACGCGGAAGTTCGGAAGTGGACCGACGAGTTGAGCGCACATTCTTGCGCGGAAGAAAGTGAGGCCCCGTGAAGGACATACTTCACCCCATCTGCCTGATAATCGCAGGCTTGGGGTTTCTCCTCCTGCTCCGGGACCTCAAGAAGAACAGCCGAGATGCCGCTCTTATTCTCCTGAGCCTGGTCTACCTGTCATCTGCCCTGAGCTTTGCCATATCCATCACCCCTATCTGGATACGCATCGACAGCACCCTCGGAGTCACCAACATTGCTGTCCCGCTCGCGCAAAGCTGCGTGATCCTAGTCCTGGTGTTCCAGACCAGCGTGCTGGCTCACTGGGCCCTGCCAGCCCAGGAGGCACGTCGGCGGACCCGGCTCTTCGGGCTCGCCGGCCTCGCGGTCATCGTGGGCATGTTCGTCCTGTTCGCCTTCCTGACGCCAGCCGTCCAGCGAACCTCCGACTTCGCCACCTACTACGTCCACGACCCCGCCTACAAGGCCTACCTCACGCTCTACATGGCGGCGTACACCGCCGCCGAGATCTACCTCGGGGTCGTCTGCTGGCGGCACGCGCGCCACGCCGGCAACGTCTGGGTCGTCCGCGGCCTGCGGACCATCACCGTCGGCGCGGTCGTGATCATGGGCTACTGCGCCATCCGGATCGGCGGAATCCTCGGGGACTCGTTCGGCTTCAGCGTCGCCCGATTTAAGGACATCGCCTGGTTCTGCGGAGATGTCGGCGCCCTGCTCACCTTGATCGGATATTTCCTCCCCACCCTGATGGAACAGGTCGAGGATGCTCGGAGTTGGTCGCGCGACCAATACGCCCTGTGGCGCCTGGAACCTCTCTGGCGAGCACTCCACGCAGTCGCACCCACGATCGCCCTAATGTCCCCTCCGTCACAGTGGCAGGAACTCGTACGGTTCCGATCGGTAAGGTTCCTGCTGTACCGGCGAGTAACTGAGATTCGTGACGGAATGATCGAGCTCCGGCCCTACCTGGACCCGCAAGTTCGAGCCATAGCCGAAACCCGACTTGCAGGGCAAGGACTCCAAGATCCCGACCTTGCCGCCGCGGTGACTGCAGAGCAAATCAGCCAGGCTATTTCCAGCCTCACGCGTGGCCAGGACTTCACCGAGCCGGCCGAGTACGCCGACGCCCGGCTTTCGATTGCCACGACGCAAGAGGACATGCAGGCCCAACTGCGTATCGCCGCACACTTCGCTCCGCCTGCCGTATCAACTCCAACAGCACAGCGCCCGGCACGCTCCGCCAGCCGGGCGGGAGACGAACAGTGATCAGACGTACCTTCCTGGCAGCCACCGCAGCAGCCGCGGCCGTGAACGCCTCAGTGGCCAGCGCCGCCCATGCAGGCACTCCGCCCCGCCCCTCAGCCAAGGACAACCAAAGGGCCGCTTCCATGACCACCGCTCCCCACCTGCGCCCCGCCCACGAGCAGGTGGCGGCCCTCACGAGCCGGAAGATTTCCAGCCGGCAGCTCTTGGAGCTGCAGCTGAAGCACATCGAAGCGGCCAACCCAGGGATCAACGCGATCGTCACCTTGGATGTCGAGCGGGCCAGGAAGGAAGCCGACAGCGCGGACCGGCACATCGCACGCACGGGCAAACCGCTCGGGCCCCTGCACGGTCTTCCCCTCACGGTGAAGGACGCGCTCGAGACCGCTGGCATGCGCACCACATGCGGCAGTCCCGACCTGAAGGACCACGTTCCCGACCAGGACGCGGACGCCGTCGCCCGGCTTCGTGAAGCGGGCGCAATCATCATCGGGAAGACCAACACCCCGGCGTACTGCCAGGACATCCAGACCTCCAACGCCCTCTTCGGCACCACCAAGAATCCGCAGGCGCCCGGCCGCACCGCCGGCGGTTCCTCCGGCGGTCCGGCAGCCGCCGTCACCGCAGGCCTCACGAGTGCTGAAGTCGGCAGCGATCTCGCCGGGTCGCTCCGGCTCCCCGCGGCCTACTGCGGGGTCTACGCCCTGCGACCGAGCTACGGTTTGATCTCCACCCGTGGCCACATCCCCCGGCTGCCCGGCTGGCTCACATCGAGTGACATGACCACGCTCGGTCCACTCGCACGTACGCCCGCAGACCTCGCTCTCCTCCTGGACGCTCTCGTCGGGCCGTCACCGGCAGACTCCCCGGCGTGGCGGGTAGAGCTGCCGGGTCCCCGCTTGTCCCGGCTGCGGGACTACCGGGTCGGCATCTGGGCCGATGACGACCACTGCCGTGTTGATGCGGCCACCCGGGACCTGATGAACACCGTGACGGGACTCGTCCGCTCCTCCGGAGCGCAGGTCGACGTCACTACGCGGCCCGTCAGCATGCCGGAGTCCGACCGGACGTTCACGAACCTGATGTACGCCACGTCGACCGCCACCACCCCGGACACCGTGTTCCAGGGCGAGGTGGACCAGGCGGATAAGCTCGCCCCCGGGGACACGTCACCCGGAGCCTTCTACCTGCGGGCACGCACACAGCGCCACCGCGACTGGCTGATCGCCAACGAGGCCCGCGAGAAGCTGCGCCAACGCTGGGCTCAGTACTTCACCCAGCACGACATCCTGATCACGCCGGCCACACCGACAGCGGCAGTCGAAGACCAGACGTCCGTCCCGGTGCAGCAGCGGTTCATCACCGTTGATGGAGCGAAGCGCAGCTACTACGACCAGACGACCTGGCTGAACCTGACCAGCCAGGTACGCCTTCCGTCAGCGATCGTCCCTGCTGGGCGCACTGCCGACGGGCTGCCGCTGAGCGTCCAGGTCATCGGCCCATACCTCGCCGACCGCACCGTAATTTCGGTGGCTGCCCACTTGGCACAGCTGCTGCCGAATCCTCTGGACCCTGCTGAGCTGCGGAGGCGATAGAACCAAGCGTCGGCACCGTCAGCCGAGGCCTGGTCCGTGGTCGCGGCGATCGAGGTGGTGTCGGCGGGCATCACGATCACGGACACTGGCGGCCGCTCGTCCGCTCCATCTGCTAGCGGCCGCCGAGTTTGGAGGAGCGGTGCTGGGCGGCCGCCGGTACCGAGGGAAGCCAACGCACCGCGTCGTCCTTGATGGATGCGTCCGTGGGAACCGGTACACGCTGCGGGCGGCGGGCAGCGTACAGCCGGCAGGAGACGTAGTTGTCCGGCTCGTCGGAGTCGATCGCGGTGACCGCCTCCATGGTGAGGCCGTGCTGGACTAGGAGGTCCTCCCACAGTTGCGCGGTAAGGACCCACATCTCGACGGTCTGTTCCCCGCCGCCGGCGAGCGGCAGGATCTCCGGGCGGGGAGTGACGCTTGACGAGGGCCCGTAGCCGTGGGAGTTGGTGTGCAGGATGGAGAAGGCGAGGCGCCCGCCGGGCTTCAGGGCCGGCCGGAGGGCGGGCAGCAGGCGATGGGGGTCGATGTAGCCGAAGCCGTGGATGGAGTAGATGACGTCGTAGGGCTCGGCGTGGTGCAGGTGTTCGACGGCGTCGGCGTGGATGAGGGTGAGCCCCTGGAGATCGCCGTACCGGGCGAGGGCGCGTGCGTGCTGGCTGGCGGATGCTTCGACTGCGTCGACCGTGGCGCCGTACTCGCGCACCAGGTGGGCGGCGTGTTTGCCCAGGCCGGAGCACAGGTCCAGGACCCGCAGGCCGGTCAGGTCGCCGAGGACCTCGACGCCGGGGCCGGTCGGCCAGAAGCCCCAGGAGATGCGGTCCACTTCCGGGACATCGGTGCCGCGCTGCAGATGGTGGGTGCCGTACGTGGTCCAGGCGCGGGCGTTGACGGCTTCGGGCTCGGGGCGGTGCATGGCGCTCCTTGGTGTTGGGGGAGTGGCGGGGACGCACCGGCTGCGCGGCCCCGCGTGGACCTCTGCTGGGGGCCGCGGGTCAGCGGTCCTGGGCGAGGGCGTACAGCTCGCCGAGCAAACTCCCCTCGATCGCGACGAGTTCATCGAAGGAGCCCTGCTCCCGGATGGCCCCCTGATCGAGGACGATCACTCGGTCGGCCATCCTCACGTTGTCGAGGCGATGGGTGACCACCACGGTGATCCGGTCCGAGGCCATGGCCCGCAGCTCGCGGAAGATCTGGTGCTCTCCTCGGGCGTCCATCTCGCTCGTCGGCTCGTCCAGGACGAGCACGGCCGGCTCCCTGTACAGCACTCTTCCGCAGGCCAATCGCTGCCACTGACCTCCGGAAAGCTCGTGGCCACCCCACACCGACCGGGCGAGCAACGTCTCCAGTCCCTTGGGGAGTTCACGCAGGGCCTTGGTCATGCCGACCCGCTCGGCCGCGTTCCAGATCCGCTCGTCGCCGTGCTCACGTGGCTGGCCCAGGGTGATGTTCTCCCGGGCGGCGAGCGGCCAGTGCCCGTTCTTCTGCGGCACCAGGCCCACGTGCCGCCACACCGACTCCGCCTCGGCGCTGGCCAGGTCGGTGTCGTCCCACAGCACCTTGCCCTCGCTCGCGACGGTCAGTCCGGTGATCATGCGGATCAGCGTGGACTTGCCGGCGCCGTTCTCCCCGACGAGGGCCACGACTTCGCCCCGGTTCAGGGTGAGGGTGATCGGCTGGACGGCCGCGGCCTCCTTGCTCGGGTAGGTGTACGAGGCGCCTTCCAGGCGGATCTGCTGCGGGGGCTTGACCTGCGCGGTGCCGCGGGCCGTGGTCATGGCGCGGACCTCATCGATGAACTCGTGGTAATCAGATAGGTAGAGGCCGTGGTGGAACATCACCGTCGAGTACCTGATGATCGAGTTCAGGGCGCGGCCGGCGGTCTGCGAGGCGACGATCGCTGTGCCTGCGATTGCGGTCGTCATGGCCCCGGCGAGGACCAGGCCGGCGAGCGAGGCCCACATGCCGAGGGTGAACAGGCCGCCGAGGGAGGCGGCCAGCAGCGTGATCCGCAGGTACGGACGGGCCCCGGCGACCTCCCGCATCTCGACGCGGTCACACATCGACCGGTACCAGAAGTGCAGGTACCCGCGCATGGTGTTGGCGCGGAGCTCGTCGGCGAGCTCGGCCGTCGTCAGCCACCAGCGCATCATGCCGCGGACATTGCGGGCGGAGATGGTCTGGTCGTGGACGCGGTAGTCGACCCGGGCGGCGATGACGCCGCCGAGTCCGCGGGGGACGACGGACAGCAGCAGCACACCGAGGAGCAGGGGGTGCAAGGTGGTGAGCACCACGGCCGCGGAGGCGAGCTGGATGAGCCCGTTGGTGAGGGTCTTGGCGTCGTCGGCGAGGTCGACGGCGCGCAGCGCGCCGATCTCCGCCGCCTGGCTCCGGTCGCTGAACCCTTCCGCGTCGTAGGCGGCGAGTTCGGCCCGCATATGGAGATCCACGAGCTGCAGGTCCGCGGCCGAGGCGATCTTCGGATTCAGGCGCCGGGTCGCCCAGTCCGCGAGGATCCACATGGACGCGCCGGTGGCCATCGCGATGACGGCGACGGTCAGCGCCGGCCACGCGTGGGCCAGGCCCTGGCGGGGGTCGGCGACCATCAGCTGCGGCAGGGCCTTCGCGACGGCGGTGAGCATCACGGCCGTGCCGATGCCGGCCAGCAGCTGGCACACGACGATCGTCAGGGCCATGCGCCGGTCGACGCTCCAGGCCAGCCGGGCCGTCTGGATCAGCGCGGCCGGGATGCGGCGGGCCATGTCCCACAAGGTGGCGTCGTCCATCGCCCGCCGGTGCTTGCGCCCGTTGTAGTCGAGCTCGGGCGGCGCGGAGGGCTGCGGAGCTCCTGTCCGTGCGGCCGGGAGCGACGCCGCCCCACCGGGTGCCGCGTCGACGGCCGGGGAGTCGGTCGGGTTGTGCGGTGCGGTCATGCGAACACCCCCGCCATCAGGCGGTCCAGGGTGCGCCGTCCGCGTGCGGTGACGTGGGGGTCGTCGAGCTTCGGTCCCCAGACCAGGCAGCTCACCGCGTCGATCGCCGCCAGGCACTTCAAGGCGTGCTGCTCCTCGACGGTGAGGTTGCGGCCGTAGCCCTGGAGGCACGCGGCCCGCAGGTCGGGCCGGTCGGTCCAGGTGGAGCAGGCCATCAGCACGAAGTCCTGCACGGCGGTCGCGGCCCGGGACCGCTCGAAGTCGATCCATCCGGCCTGCTGCCGGGAGGTCGACCACATGAGATTGCGGTCCCATGCGTCGCCGTGGATGTACGCGAGCGGCAGCGGCGGCAAGGTCCGCAGCTCCTCGGCCAGCTGGCGCACGAGCTTGTGCTCCGGCGCGGTCAGCCGGTCCCCGGCCGCCACCAGGTGCGCCTCGGCGCCGTCGGCCGCGGCCTGCAGAGCCTGCTGCGCGTCGGCCCGTCGAGGACCGGACATATCACCGGCCACGTGGAGGCGAGCCAGCAGGGCGCCGCCGTGCCGGTGCGCACGGGCCTCCTCCACGGGCGAGAGCTCCAACTGCTTGAGCGGCCGTCCTGGGACGGCGGTGAGCAGCAGTGCCAGATGCTCCGCGCTGGAGGCGCGCAGCTGCGGCGCGGCGCCAGCGCCGAGGGCTGGTGCGGCACTTCGGAGTGCGAGCGTCTCGCGCTCGTACATCACGGCCTTGGGGGAGATCTTCAGGTAGAAGCGGGCTGCCCTGGGCAGGTCGAGCCGCCAGACGCGGGAGTTCTCGCGCGGATGGCTGACGTCCTTGTCGGCAGGACGGGCGCCGAGTGCCCGGCTGGCCCACGCCAGGAGGGCCGGGGGCGGAGTGGTCGGGTTGGTCATGCCCCCCACCCCGATGACGGTCGTGATGCTGCGGCGAACAGGACACGGCGGACGTCGACGGGCCGCCGGTGCGCGAGAGCCTCGGCGGCCGCAGCAGGAGGGTTCTCGAGAACAGGGTGAAGGGTGACCAAGCGGACGGGATTCACGGTTTCTCCTCGGTTGCGGAAACGGGGTAGAGCACCCGGACAACGGACCTGATCACAGGGCCGGTACGGGCAGCCGCGGGCGACGAGTCGAGTGAAGGTTCGATGCCGGGACGCGGACAGCAAGCGCCGTCTGCGTGGGCGGCTCCTCTCGCCTCGTTCGATTCACACGTACGGGGAAGGCGGCCGGGCTGTAGCCCGAGCGGCGGCTTGCATGACGCGTCGACAGGACCCGTCTCCTTCGGTGTGGTGTGGCTGTGCTCTGCGGACGGACCTTCGCCCACGCCGCTGACAATCCGCGGCCACCAGCACCGTGATCCGGCCATCCCCGGCCTGCCCTGCCGCCAGTCGCCACCTGGGAAGAGGGAGCATCTGACCTGGGGTGATGCGAGGAGAAAGGATTCTTGAACTCTCCGGGCCGGCCCGGAATCCGGCGCCCGCGAGAGTGGCTCGATCTGGTTCGCGGCCGGGTGAGCACCCGGAGCGTCACGCCCCCGGGCGGCCGCGACAGCGGCTAGCATCGGCACCTTCGACGCGGCCGGTGCACGCCCGGGTGATGTTCTCGCGATCCGTGCCCGCGCCCGCAGGCAGGCCGCTACGTTCGAACGCGCCGTCCCCCGCCGCGCCCCCTGTGGAGCTGCGCCGCGCACGAGGTCACCAGGAGAGCCATGCCCATTCCCGCCCCGCACCTCCAGGACCTCGTCACCGGCTACCTGCGCGCGCACCCCGATGAACAGCCGATGCTCCAGCCCCTCCTGGACCGTCTCGCCGCCAGCGTCAACATGACCGACAGGCGGGCCTTCGACGGCCACGTCACCACCTCGGGCGTCGTCATCAACGACGCCGACGACGTCCTGCTCATCCACCACCTCGCCTCCGGCCGCTGGATCCAGCCCGGCGGACACCTGGAGGACTCGGACCGCACGCTCGGGCAGGCCGTCCGGCGCGAGATCGCCGAAGAGACCGGCATCACCGAGCTGGACGTGTTCGGCGACGGCACTCCCGTGCACATCGACGTCCACACGATCGCGGCTCGGCCGGAGAGGAACGAGCCCGCCCATGTGCACTACGACGTCCGCTACCTGTTCCGCGCCCGCGGACCGGTCGACCTGACCCTGCAGGCCGAAGAGGTCGGCGCGGCCGGATGGCGCTCGCCCTCGGAACTCGGCGACCCCGTCCTGCGCGCCCGGGTTCTGGCGAGCCTGGGCCTGCCCCGCCAGGACCGCCCGGCGGACGAGGACCCGTACTGCGCCGTTGTCGTGCTAACGGACCCGCACACGACCAAAGCGCTGATGCACTTACGCGATGACAAACCGGGCATCTGGGCGCCGGGTACCTGGGCACCGATGAGCGGCGGCGCCGAGCCCGACGACCTCGACCCGCACGCCACCGCGTGCCGGGAGCTGCGCGAGGAGACCGGCCTGGAGAACATCCGGCTGACGCACATGTTCTCCACCCACACCGACGGCTACCCCCGCCACGTCTTCCACGGCGTCTGGAACGGCGACCCCGACACGCTGCCCCTCACCGAAGGCCATAAGCTCGCCTTCATCCCGCGTGACGACTTCGACCGGATCCCGCTGCACCCGACCAGCCGCCAGGACACCGACCGCGTCCTGGAGCTCATCACCCCACACCAACCGCCCTACCGCTACGGCACCTTGGCCCTGATCGCCAACCGGAGCGGGCATCTCCTGATGCACCTGCGCGGCGACAGCCCGGGAACCTGCTGGCCGGACACCTGGTCACCCAACGGCGGCAAGCCAGAGGCCGCCGATGCCGGCCCGCGCGGCACCATCGTGCGCGAGGTCCACGAAGAGGTCGGCCTCGACGAAGCCGCAGTGAGCCTCTCGCACCTGTTCACCCACACCGCCGACGACGGGCACCTCACCTACGTCTTCCGCGGCACCTGGGACGGCGACCCCGACACCCTGACCCTCACCGAAGGCCGGGCACTCGCCTTCGTCGACCCACGATGCCTCGGAGAGCGCCCCATGAGCCCGCTCGCCCGCTACGCCGCCCTGCGCGGTCTCGCCGCCGAACTCGAAGACCAGGCCCATCGCGACGGAATCCACACCCTCGTCGCCGGCGGCCTGATCATGCACGACGAGCGCCTCCTGGTCGTCCGCCGCAACCCGGACGACTACCTCGGCGGCACCTGGGAGACCCCGGCCGGCAAGCTTGAGAGAGGCGAGTCGATCATCGACGCCCTCCCGCGCGAGATCATGGAGGAGACCGGCCTCACCATCACCATCGACCGCTACGCGGGCCACTTCGACTACACCAACGCCCGCGGCCGCACCAGCCGCCAGTTCGTCTTCGCTTGCACGCCAGAGAAGCCTGGCCCGATCACCTTGTCCGAGCACGATCGCCACCAGTGGGTGCGCGCCCTGGACGAACTCCCGCCGACCACCCCGGAGCTCCAGCGCTTCCTGGAACAGCAGTGGCCAGCACAGCGGTGACCGACCGCCTGGCAGGAGCAGCGCACCGGCACGGCGCCGCATACCCCGGCCGGGCGGTGCGCCGGTGATCGTTCTTCCGGAGGCGTTCGTGCGGGTCACCGTAGACCGCGAAGGCCCGGCCGGCTCGGCATGGCTCTCCGTTCTCCCGGCCACGGTGCGGGAACTGGCCGAGCGCTGGAACTGCACGCCGGACGGTGACCCGCTGTACGGGGGCGTCGGGATCGTCGTCCCGGTGCTGCGCAAGATGGCCGAACCTGCGGTGATGAAGGTGTCCTTTCCTCATCCCGAGAACAGGTTCGAGCCCGACGCGCTCACGGCCTGGGGAGGGCACGGAGCGGTCCTGCTGCACGAGCGGGACGACGACCGGTTCGCCATGCTCCTGGAGCGGGCGCACCCCACGACGCTGGCCCAGGCCGCGGAGGGCGACGAACTGGCGACGATCGCGGGGAGCGTCAGCCGTCGCCTCGCCGTCCCCGCGCCCGCCGGACTGCCCCGGCTCCAAGACCGGGCCGCCGCGTGGGAGGAGCAACTGCTGCGGGACGCCCAGGACTTCCCGGACGCCCTGCCGTCCCGGATGGTGCAGGCCGCGACGGCAACGGTGCGCGAGCTCGCGCACCACCAGCCGGACACCCTCATCCACGGCGACCTGAACGCACGGAACATCCTGGCGGGCACCCGAGAGCCCTGGCTGGCCGTCGACCCGAAGGGCTGGGCGGGCGACCGGGCGTACGACTGCGGCACGCTGACCAAATCCCGGTCGGTCGGCCTCGCCGAGCAGGGCGACCTGGCCAAGGGGATCCACCGCATCCTCGACGCCTTCACCAGCGCCGCCGAGCTCGACCGGGAACGCGCACGGCGCTGGGCGCAACTCGGCGCGGTCCAGGCCGCCTACGGCGGCCGCCGGCGTGGGTTCCGCCGGGGTCGCCACGGATCCGAGCGCGCTCGACTCATCGCGCTTGTCGACGAGTTGGCGCGCATCCTCACCGGCCTCTGACCTCACCAAGGCCCCGGCCTCAGGGCGGACAGCTCCAGCAGATGGCGCCCTCGCGGCAGGCACCTGGGGCTTCCGCTATGCGCGACGCTGGTCGACAGCGAATGACACGGTCGGCCTCGACGCGGCAAGGACCGAGCCACCCGCGCGCGACTGACGCACCCGGGCGCCCGCGTGGATCAGACGTCGGCGACGTGGAATTCCGCCAGGGCAGAGGGGCCGCCGTTGACCTGGATCTCGAGCGTGTACTTTCCGGGCACCAGCTTGACGGTCGACGTGGACGTCAGAGCGTGCTGTTTGCTGAGCTTGATGGTCTGCCCGGCCTGGACCGCGGTGGTCTTCAGGACGTACGCCTTCACTCGGCGCTTGCCGGTCTTGGTGGGGGAGGACAGCACGTAGTTCACCCGCAGCTTCGCCGCTCCCGTCGCGGTCAGGTCCGCCGCGAATGCCAGGCGCTCGCCGATGCGCAGATGGTTGCTCTCCAGGCGGAGGGGGGAGAGCTCGACCGGCGGATCGCTCGGGTAGCCGAGGAAGTCGTACGCGGCGGCGTCGCCCTTCTTCAGCCGGCTGGCCAAGGTCTCCCGCGCGATGAAATCGAACTCCTTCTCCGCCGCGTGCCCCTCGGCCCGCCACCGGCCAAGGATGTCGAGTACGAGGGGGAGGTTGTCCTCGGCGATGTCGCTCAGGTGATTGGCCACCGACTGGGTCACGAACCGGCTGTCATCGCCGTAGAGCCGGTCGAGGATCGGCACCCCGGCGTCGAGGTCCATGGGAATGCGGGCCGACCAAGGAAGGCGCGGGCGCGTGCACTCGCTGGCCAGGCGACGCACCCGGTGATCGGGGTCCCCGGTCCACGACTCGATGACCTTGAACGTCTCGGTCGGGAAGTCCGTGATGAAGAACCTCATGGCGTCCTCGGCCGAGAAGTACGACGTCAGCCGCCGCAGCGCGTCCAGCGCCCGCTCCAGGTCCTCGCCGGTGCGGCAGTGCTCGGTCACGAAGCGCGAGTGCGGAGCGTAGATGTAGAAGCCGAAGTTGTTGGTGATTCCGGCTTCCTCTGGGGACGGGGGCAGCGAGCGCAACAGGATGTCGACAGCTTGGAGACCGCCGACCGGCAGATAGGTGCTGAGGCCCTGGCTGGTGCGGGTGATCCGGTCCTTCAGCCCGAGTCGCGGCAGGTCACCGACGACGTCGCGCGCGAAGGCCTCGCCGTCGAATTGCGGGCAGACCGCTTGAACCTCTCTGCCGATCCGGCGGATGCGATTTTCGCTGAGCGAGTGCTCCTTCTCGGCCATGTCCGCACCCTAGCGGTGACGGGCATCGGAGCATCGGGATCGCGCCGCCGCCTCACAACCAGGTGGTCACCCAGCCTGGCGGCAGGTGACCATCCGCACGGGCATCGGGCGGTCACCTTGCTCGGATGAGGGGGTCCGCTGCCCTGTATACCTGGCGGACCTGGCCGCCGCCCTGTGGGGACGCCCTGAGTCGCCCGCCGCGACGGCCTCACCCCGTTCGGCTGCCCTCCGCATCCCGTCGGGACTGGTGATCTTGCTACCGCAGCGACGGCTGTACGGCTTGGAGGATGACTGCCAGCGTCGTCCAGTCCACGGCATGGGGGCCGTCCGGGCGCAGGATGTCGGCGAGACGGGCGACTTCCACGTGGGTGTGCTCGGTCTCGTCGGCGTTGCCGTGGCGAGTCGTGTCGGCCCGCAGTTGCTCGAGCTCGTGCGCGCTGAGTTCGACGGCGTACGCGGTCTGGGTGTGGGCGGACAGGGTGCCGGCCGCCTGGCGGGTGCCGACGAGGTGGAGCCGGGCGGGGGAGAGGGGCAGGCCGGTCTCCTCGGTGAACTCGGCTGCGGCCACCAGCCCGGGGTCGCCGGGCTTGGCGCTGGATCCTCCGGGGACTTCGCGGATGTAGGCGTCCGGGGTGCGGGCGGGGGAGCGGAATTCGCGGACGAGTACGACCTCGGTGTCTTGCCAGCGGGGCGCGGGCCGGTAGGCGACGACGCTGGTGAGGTCGGGCCGTCCCAGGACGACTTCGTTGTCCTTCACGCGGTCCTCGGCCGCGACGTGGATGCGGGCGGCGTACGCCCACATCAGGACGTGGGACCGGTCGGGGCCGACGCGGAAGGTCCAGGAGGTCCGGCCGCCGAGCAGCGTGTTGCCGGCTTCCTCCTGGGCGGCGAGCCAGTTCCGGAAGGAGCGGGTTCGCCACAGCAGGAGCGGGACGTCGCGCTGTCCGGCGACGCGAGGTGCTCCGGGGCCGATGCGGTCCAGGGCCAGGGTGACGGCCCGGGGCAGGGTCTCGGCGGTGGGGACCTTGAGATCGTCGGCGAGCAGGCGGAGGCGCCGGGCGCCGGCCGTGTTGCCGGGGCAGGCGAGGACGGAGCGGCCGTCGTCCAGGTCGTCGCCCGGCCAGGCTTCGGCCGCGGGGCCGGCCTGCGGGTGCCAGTGGATGATCTCGTCGGCGCGGGCGCGCTGGGTCCGTTCCCAGGCGAGCCGGTGCGCGGGGACCGGGTGGGAGGCATCGCCGCGGGGGTGGGGGAGCAGCACCGCGAGTGTGCCGGGCTGGCGCCACTGGAGCACCGCCTCGCGCAGGAGGTCCCGGGAGGTCTCCGGATCGAGGGAGGTGCCGGCCAGGTAGAGGCTCGCGGTGTAGATCTCGGGCGGCTCCTCGCCGGCGTAGACGGGCTGCACGTCGCTGGGCGCGGTCACGGGGTCTGAGTGCTTCCTTCCGGGGCGCGGGAGCGGTCTGCGAGGGGGACCGGTGGGGCGACGCGCTCCCAGGTGATGGTCTTGTTCACCGGGTCGGCGGTGACGTCGACGAGGTCGACGGCCTCGACGCGCAGGGGCGCGTGGCTGGGGCGGACGCGGCGCAGTCGGCGGTGGATCTGGTGGAAGTGCTCCAGGGTGACCTCGTCGGTCGCGTACGACTCGGTCAGGTGCGGGACGCCGGTGTCGTAGAGCGTGGCGTCTTCGCCGAAGACCGTTTCGAAGGCGCGGGTGGTGGCGGTGCGCAGCGCGTTCAGCGGCTGGTCGGGGCTGAGGTCGAAGATGATGCCGGTGCCGTACGCCAGGGGGCTGCCGACCGTGATGGTGAAGGGCTCGACGGGGAGCAGCTGCCGGTTCAGCTCGGCGGCCAGGGTCTGGCGCTTCCCGGTGGGGATGTCGGCGGCCGGCTTCTGGGACAGCTGGTAGAGCGTGATGTGCAGCCACTGGTCGCCGACGTGGGTGAGGGGGTCGTCGGCGGTCGCGGCGCGAACTCCGCGTACGAGGTCGGCGAGCTCCGGGTTCCGGCCGAGGTCGACGGTGACGTACGCGTGGAGCAGCGACCCCTTCTCCCAGGAATTCTGGCCCTGCTGGAAGACGAACGGCTTCATCCGGGCAACGTATCGCCTCCGCCCTGGACCCGAAGGCCGGATGGAGAAGTCCCCCACCTCTCCCGACGACCACGTCTCCCCGTGGAGACCGACCACGCCCGGTGAACTCGCCGACGTTGCCACCCCGGTTCGGGCAGGGCATCGCTGGAGTGGGGCGGCCCCAGCCTGCGGCACGTCGCCAGTTGGCTGAAACGGTCGGTCCGCTGGTACGGCGCTTGCCGGGCTGGCAGAGTGATCACGGCGATCGACCACCAGGCACGACCAGGAGGGGCCCGCGGATGCGGTGGAACGTGAAGCGGCGCAGCACGAGAGTCCGCGAGGAGCAGGTCCGCAACGCCGTGTGGCAGGCCCAGTTGGTGCTCGCCACCCGCAGCCCCGCCCGGTCCACCGCCGCCGAGCCGGACAGCGTCGTCGGCGCGACCGTCGAGCACAGCGTCCACATCGAGGCCGCGCTCACCACGCTGCTCAACGTCCTCGGCCCGAACCACCCGCTGACCCTCCCGGCCTTCGAGGCGAACTGCGCCTGCGCCGAGGTTGCCCTGCTCCACGAGAGCTGGGCCGCCCATTGCGCCGAGACGGCGCGGCCAGGCGCCGACGACACCGTCCTCGCCCTGGACCGCGAGTTCCCCCACCCGGACCGCGTACGGGCCTGGCCGCGCCACGAGACGGCCCGTCAGCGCACCGCCGCGCTCACCGAGCGGTTGGCCGCCCTGGAACCGCAGCTGGCCGAGGTCACCGGCCACGACCTCTGCGCGCGCCGTCTGCCCGCCACGGCCTGACCTCCATCACGCCGGACCATCGGAAACGGTCGGCACCGGGCGCCGGCTCTCATGCAACACCAGGCGGCGCAGCTCCGCGGCGGCGAACTCGACGGCGAGCAGCTCCCAGTACCCGCCGCTGCGCCCCGAATCCGTACGCCGCAGGAGGACGTCGAGGCTCATCGGGATCTGCTCGGGCGCCCCGGCCCCGTCCTGCCCCGCCCGGCCGGCATCCGGGCGGCGGGCGGGGCCTTGTGCTCGCTCGTGGGCGACGCGCACTCGCGCGGTCCGCAGCAGGGTCTCGATCGCCTCGTAGGCGGCGGCCACGGCCTCCCGGTCATCCTGGGCGTGGTGCAGGAGCAGCCGCAGGTCGAAGATCACCTGGCGGGTCACGTCGTTGACCGTGACGCTGGGGTCCTGGACGAACTCGTCCGAGGACGGCTCCCCTTCCGCGTCGCCGGCGTGCTCGGCCCAGGCCACCAGCTGGTACCACCGCCAGTGCTTCTGCTCGTTGGGCTCCGCGCCGTGGGGCGCGGGCAGGTCCGGGAAGCGCGGCCCAGCGTGGGGATTGACCCAGCCGCACCGGCATCCGGCCGTCAGGGTGCCGGTGCCGTCCGCCCACACCGCGCGGGCGGCGGCGTCGCCGTCGAGGACGTCCGCCGTGCCGTCGGCGGCCGTGCGGTGGATCCTCAGCTCGTGCGTCTCGCCGGTGGCCGCCGGCTCCCCGGCCGGCGCGTCGGATGACGAGGGGTCGTTTCGGTTCTTGGCCTGGAGCAGGAGGCTGTGCGCCTCGGTGACCCGGATGCCGCGTGCCTTGGCGATGCGGCGCGCTTTGGCCTTGCGGTCGTTGCTCCCGCGCTTGGTCATGACCGGCTCCCAGCGGGCGGGGTGCCCACGCCGTCCCGCCCTGAAGTCCGTGTCTGGTCAGAGCGAAGCATCATGGGCCCCCGCCGGACACCGGTCCGGGTGCCGGACCGTATCCGGCGAGCCTTCGACCCTGTGCCGGGCGGTGCGGCGTGGGCGCGGCGCCGGGCGGTCTCGGCGCGTGCATGTCCTGCGCCGCGCCAAACGTAGCGCACAGCCGTACGACCGGGAGGCCGGTCGGGCTCACTCCCCGGCGGTGCACCGCGCGATCAGGTCCGGCAGGTCGTCCTCGCCGAGGACGAGGTCGTGATCGACACAGGGGGGAACGTCGAGCCTGCCCGGGATGAGCTGGTCACGTGTGACGGCCTCGGACCTTGGCCCGCCGCGAGATCTCCTGCCACAGGCCGCTCTTCTCCCATTCGTAGTACCAGTTGGCCACGGTGACGGGCGCGCCGGCGGCCAGCGCGAGATCGTCCCAGCGGGCCCCGGTGCCCAGCTTCCAGAGGATGGCTTCCACGACAGCCCGGTGGTCGCTGTTCTCCCACACCTCGCCGCCGCGCACGGGCAGGACCGTCTTCACCTTCTCCCAGGCGGCATCGGTGAGCTGGAAGAACGCACGGGTCTTGCCGCTGAGGAGGGATGCTTGCCCGTCGTACCAGAGTGGGTCGACGGCGCTCAGGCGCCGTTCCGCGTCCTGGGGGAGGTCACCGTTGCGTCGCTTCTTTCGCTGCTGGTACAGCCAGGAACGCAGTTGACCGGCGGGGAGGTTGATGTGCCCTTGCGTCGTATGGAACTGCTTCAGTTCGACACAGCGGGTGTCCCAGCGTTCCTGTGCGGGGTCCCACGGGAAGCCGATCTTGTCGAGCAGGGCCACCTTCCGCTGGCTCAGGCTGCCGTTCTTCTTCTTGCCGCGTTGCGAGCGCGCCCACAGCCTGACCTTGACGCCGTCGACGGAGACGAGGTCCTCGGGGACGGCCCAATGGCCTTCCTCCGCATGGAACGCCTTCAGCTCTTCGTAGGTGTTGTCCCAGGTCACCTCGCGCCGGTTGCGGAAGTCGATTCCGACCTCTGCAAGATGCCTGAGCTGCCAGGGGGCGAGCCGGCCGTTACGGAAGAGGGCACGCTGTCCTTCGAGCCAGGTCGACTCGGGGGTGGCGGCAGGCAGCCGCAGCAGCGTGCCGCGGCGGCCGTGGAGTTCCTTGAGCTCGTTGAAGCGGCGCATCCACCGGTCCTGCGCCGCGTCCCACGGGAAGCCGATGCTCTCCAGCAGCGCGACGCGGTTCTCGGGGACTTTGCCCGCCCGGTACCGGGAGCGCTGTGCCGCGCACCAGTTGACGAGCACGACGCCATGTGAGGTGACCTCGTGGTCCTCGAAGGCGAAGTGCCCCTGTTCCGCCGCGCGTTGCTTGACCTCCTTGTACGTGGCCATCCAGGACTCCTCCAGCTGGTGCCAGACGACTCCGAGCTCCTCCAGCAGGGCGGTGCGCTCCTCGGACAGATCGCCGGCGTTGTAGGCCACGCGTTGACGCCGAAGCCAGTCGCCCAGACGCAGTCCGTCCGCGGTGATCCACGTCATCGGGATGTCGGCGTTCCCCTGGACCTTCCGATAGGCGCACGCCGCGCCGTAGAACTCCTCCCAGGTAGGGGTGGTGGCGCGGACCGCCCTGATCAGGATGGACCGGGCGAAGGTGTCGGGTACGTCGATACCGGCGACGGTCAGCCAGGTAGGCAGCTTGTGCTCCCGGGACAGGATCTCGAACGGGCGGCCCTCGCCGACTTCCCGGCGGCGCAGCCGCAGGTCCTCGTCCAGCCGGTCGTCATGGTCGCGCAGCGCACGCAGCACCTGCCAGACCGGCTCCCATTCGCTGCCCTCCAGCGCGGCCTCGGGGCTCTCGCCTTCGGCGAGCAGGAGCGGGACAACGATGGTGGCGACCTTGTCGGGCCGGCCACCGGTGCGCAGCGCGCGTCCGACGGCCTGGACGGTGTCGATGGCCGAGCGGCGGGGCCGGGAGAAGACGACGGCGTCGACGGCGGGCACATCGACGCCCTCGTTGAGGACCCGGGCGTTGCTGACCACGGCGAGTTCGTCGCCGGGTTCGGCGAGCCGGTCTAGGACACGGCGGCGAAGGTGCGGCAGTTGGGCGCCGGAGACGTGCGCGGCCCAGACCTCGACCGGCTCGGGCATCAGGGACGCGGTGGTCGGTAGCGCGGAGGCCCAGGTACGGGCGTCGGCGACCCGGTGGTGGTAGCTGATGGCACGCCGGACCCCGTACTCGGTCATCGTACGCAGGACAGCGATCTGCCCGGCGACGGTCGCGGGCTGCAGGGACGCGGCGCCCAGGCGCAGCGCGAGGTTCTCGTCCGAGGTGAGCTGGTGAACCTCGCGGTCCGTGACGACCGGCACGATGACCCGGTAGTCGGCGAGCAGGCCCATGTTGATGGCCCGGGAGAACGGCAGCCGGTACGAGACGTCGCCGAAGATCCGGCGGTCGTCCATCGACACCACGTTGTCCCCGCTGGTGATCGCCACCCGGGGTGTCGCGGTCATGTAGAGGCGTCGCTCGGTGGGGATCCGCTCGTCGTGGTGGATGATCTTCCACGGACCCGACGCCTTGCCCGTGGTGCGGTGCGCCTCGTCGATCACGGTCAGATCCCAGGCCGCGAGACCGTGATGCGCGTGGGCGTCGGCGATGACCGGCAGGGACGCGTAGGTGGACAGCACTGTCACCCTGCTCCGGCCGCCTACTGCGGAAGCGAGGATGTCGGCGGTCGTGGTCACGACCACGTCCGGTTCACCCTCCAGGAGCTGCATCTCGGCGATCGTGGTGTCGCTGCACACGGCGACTGCCTGACCCAGGTGCCCGCCCCGTACGAGCCGGTAGGCGGCAAGTGTCTGCACCAGCAGCTCAATCGTCGGCACCACCACGAGCACCCGGCCCTGGGACTCCAGACACGAGCCGACCGCGCCGCCGATTCGGGTCTTGCCCGTTCCGCACGCCGCGATCAGGCTCGTACGGCCACCCCGGCCGATCGCCGACAACACCGCGTCGACCGCTTCCACTTGGTGCGGCCACAGCCTGCTCACCAACTACCCCCCTCGTCCGCCGCCGCGCTGGGCGTGCCCGTTCCGCTTCGCCTCGCGGTGTCCTTGGTCTGCAGTTACAGCTTCATGGACGTGCCGTCGTCGGGATCATCGGTCCACTCCACGGTCAGTGCCAGACGCCAGGCGGCCGCCATCTCGGCCAGCAGCCGCACCCCGAACTCCACGGTCTCGAAGTGGTTGACCTCCCTGGCCTGCTGCGGCCCCTGCTCGGCGGTCACCCGCCTTAGCTCGTCCAGCAGCTCCGGGACTTGAGCGTCGGTCAGTCCCTTGGTCCGGCCCATGCGCACGGTGTGGGCCGCCACGCCGTAGGCCGCCATCTTCGCCTTGAGATCAGCCGGCGTGACATCCTGGCCGCCCAGCGTGGCGTCCCCGATCTCCATCTGCATCAGCGCCTGGTCCTCCCACAAGCGCAACAGCTGGTGCGGTGAGAGGACCTCCTGACCGGCCAGCAGGAGGGTGCCGTCGAAGGTGACGGCCACGGTGCCGTCCGACTCCACCGTCCAGGAGCACCGGCTTCCCGTGGCGGACACAGTGCGAGGGTCGGATTCGGCAGGCAGGCGGGCTGATCGCGTCATACGCTCATTCTCCACGTACATCCATTCGCTCATGACCCGATCGGCCGGGAACGTCCGCTAGTTCGCCCCGCGACGGGCTGCTGCGCAGGCCGGGAGGCAGGGGTGTCCGCCGTCGATGCGGCAGACTCCGCCGCCGACGTCGATCACGTGGCCCTCGTCCTGCTCTCGGCGGACGGACGGACATACAGAGTGGACGGGTGGTTGACGGCCTTGCCCTGGCTGAGGGTGAGCGGCATTCCCGAGTCCAGGGGCCGTGGGCTGACGAGACGCGCGGGCGGCGGCCGGTGCATCAGAGGCGTACGCGGTAGAAGGACCGCTCGCCCAGGAGGGTGTCCAGACCGATGGTCAGAGCGGGTGCTCGCTGATCGCCGAACGTGCTGACGGGCCGGTCGGTGGCCAGGTGTCGCCAGAGCCGGGCGACCGGATCATCGTCCGCGTCGAGGTCGTGGCCCAGTGCCGTCAGGCGCTCGGCGAAGCGGAGCATGACCGGTACCGGATCCGGGTCCGCTTCCTGCTTGACACCCGGCATGGCAACGCTGCGCACGTCGTCCGCCGTGATCCCCTCGACTCCACAGTCGGCTTCACGGGCCAGGAGGTACTGGACGAGGGCCACGGCGGCACAGCCATCGGAGATGCGCCCGTCGCCGACGCGGCTGCCGGCGAAGTACCGCTGGGCCATCTCCAGGGTCCGCGTCCAGGCGTCCTGCCACAGCTGCGGGCCGCCTTCGGACTGCCAGGTCCGCAACCGGTCCACGACCGGCTCCCGGATCGGGGCCCACCGGTCACTCTCCTCCTTCAGATCGGACAGCAAGTCGCGTACGGCTTCGGCGAGGCGCCGACCATCCGGACTGTCGCGGACGGCAGGGGCGGACAGAGCCTCCAGGCTCTGCAGGAGCAGAAGGGTGAGGGCTCCTCCCTCGTGTCGCTTGGGCAGGCGGGGCTTGAACGCGTCGGTCAGGGCCGCCACGAGGTCACCGCTGTCCTGGTCGACCGTCCCGGCGATCGTCACGGCTTCTTCGTCCGGGCCGCGGTACCAGCTGCTCTCCCGGTTCTTCCGCTCGTGCTCCTGGTACTCCGCCAGAGGCGCGAGCAGTCGGCGGGCAGCGTAGGCGGGATCCGCCTCGCACAAGATCAGCCGCTTGAGCAGACGCCGGCCCAAGTCGTCAGGGCCGGCGTCGAGCGGCGACATCGTGGTCACACCGCAGCGGCAGTGCAGCGTCAGTGGATCGCCCCAGGAGCCTTCGGCGAGAAACGGGCCGTGGCTGCCGCAAGACGGGCAGCACAGGGGTTCCAGGCCGACCTCGTGGCGGTAGTTCGGCTCGCTGATCGAGGAGTCCTCGGAAATCGCCTCGTTCCAGCGCGCGGCGCCCGCGTCCCACCGCTCCAGCACGATCCGGTCAACGTTGATCTGCCACACCCGGTGGGGGTCGTGGCCGGCGGGCGCGTCTTCGGCCGGCTCGTCCTCGCGGAAGCCGATCCAGGGCAGGGCGACCCGCCTGCCCTCCTCCGGCGTCGGCTCGGCGACCTGCGGACCCGCGTCCTGACCCAGGGCGGGCCCGCGGTGCGCCAGAGTGCAGGCGTGGCCACTCTCGCGCAGACCGTGCGGGCAGTCCTTCACATGCACGGCGATCGCGGAGCGGAGGTAGCGGCACAGCTCGGCGAGGAACTCCGGGTTGCCGCGGGCGTAGCGCTTGATCGGCACGGTGACGGTGTCGGTGTGGGGCGGTGCGACGAACGCGGCCAGCACGGCTCCGGCCCGCTCCGGGCTCTTAAGCGTGGGCAGGACGCGGGTGAACACCAGCGGCCTCAAGTCCTCGACGACCACCTGGTCCTGACGGGCCTGGTGGTGCAGGAGCGCGCCCAGCAGCAGCGCCAGCGCGTTCGTGCCGTCGCCCGGCAGCCCTGCCTCCCGATGGCCGAAGGCGTGCTTCTTCCACGCCTCGGTGAACTCCCGGCGGGCCATGGGCGCCTTGGAGAACCACCACTCGACCAGCAAGGCGGCGACCGCGCAGCACATCTCGGCCAGGGTCTCGCTGTCGTCGAATCCGAGCGAGTTCGCGACCGTCAGCTGCGCCACGAGCATCTTGAGGGCCGCGTCGGCCGCCGCGCGCCGCTCGGCACCCGTCATCTGCTCGCACACCACGGTCACCGGCTCGGCGGCGGTCACCGCGCGCACCAGACGTGTGAACTCCGGAACGGCTGAGCCGGACGGATCGTCGTCGACGGTCATGTACGGGGGGAGCTCACCGCGGTTGGTGCGGATCGCAGTCAGCCGGGCTACCTCCACCAGGCGCGCCACACACGCCGGTTCGGCCGCGACCTCCTCCAGCAGCCGCTGCACGCACTCCCCGCAGCCGCCCACCGCTGCTCCCGTCAACGCCGCGAGCAGCGGATCGTCTACCGACCGTCCCTCGCCGTCGACCGGACCACCGGGAAGTTCCACCGGCCCATGCTCATGTGCCCCCATCCCCGCCCTGGTCTCCCTCTTCGCTCTACGTGTCCTCGACGTCACCCTAGTGCCGTGACCTGCCCGCCGTCCGCCCGCCGCAACCACCCCCGTACTTCGGCCACTGGGCGGTCGCGCCACCACCGGGCCGGTGGAGGTCAGGGTGATCGGGCGGCGACCCGGTAGGTGGCGACGGCGTGCTCGTAGACCTCGGACACCCGCTCCTCGCTGGTTGAGGGCCCGGAGACGAGGAGGAGGTGGACCCGGTCGTTGATGACGACGGCCCGGTTGCGCGCGAAGAGCGGGATGCCGGATGCGTTGGTCCACCAGTAGTCGCCCTGGGCCGTCGGCGGCCCGGTGCCGATGGTCGTCAGCTGCACTCGCTCCGCCCGACGGCCAGGATCGGCGCGGAAGGCGGCGAGTTCGGGTTCACGGGCCTGGAAGGCCAGCAGGTCCTCGCCGCCTCGAAGCCGGTCCCGGCCGGGGGCGATGGTCAGAGCGAAGCCGTGCTGCCCGTAGGAGACGGTGCCGGCCGCAGAGCCTTTCCGGAGAGACCAGCCGTCGGGCACGGCCACCTGGAAGCCGTCGTGGCGGCGCATCGTGTATCCCGCAGACCCGTAGGACGGCGCGGAAGACGGCCCGACTCCGGCCGGCGACTCCGGCACCGTGGTGCCGGGACCGCCCTGGGACCGGGCGCCTTGCGGGGACTGGCGTGTCCCGGGCAGTGCCTCCATGACGCCGATCACCACCACGGCGGAGAGCGCCACGCCGGCTGCCGGAAGCAGGACACGCCGGGGCAGGCGGCCTGCGGCCGCGGGCCGCCGGTGACGTCTGGACAGGGCGCCGGCCCGCCGGGGCGGCCGGCGCACCAGATGTCCGCGCACGCGCAGCACCGGAAGCCGTGACGTCCCCGGACCGGGCTCGGCAGGCTCGAGTTCCGGCGGTTCAGGGGCGTCACGGAGCAGCGAGCCGAGCCATCGGCGCACCTCGCCGGCCTCGGGGCGCTGCACCGGGTCGGCGCGCAGCAGAGATTCGATCACCGGCCGCAGAACGCCACTGTCCTCGGCGAACGCCGCGGGCTCGGCGCACACGAGCTCCACGAGTTGTTCCGCATCGTCCTCCGGGAAGGCCGGGTAGCCGGATGTGATGCGGAACAGCAGTGCTCCCAGGGCCCATAGATCCGCGGCTGGCCCCACCGGCGCCGGTACGGGAGCGTGCCCCGCAACCGGCGCGGCCTGCTCCGGAGCCCACCGTTCCGTGACGGCACCGACCGCCACGATCCGCGCCTGGTGCGCCCGCTCAACGGCCAGAGGTGTCAGCAGCCGTCCCCCTGTCTCGGCCGGCCCTGCCGGGACCGGCGGGAACGCGGCAGCCCGGCTCCGGAGAGCAGGCGCTTCAGCCGGATGTGCCTGACGCTGGGCGTCGGCGCGCAAGGCACCTGCGAACGCTCCTGTGCGGCCAAAGCGGACATGACCGGACCCGGCGGCTTCTCCAGGACGGTCGGAGCGCGCATGCCCGGGGGCCGCCGCACCGGCGTCCGGCCCAGGAGGAGGATACGGGGCGGGGACCGTCCGCGGCACGCCGCACGCGAGGTCCTGCACCAGACCTTCGGCAAGGCCGGTCAACACCGCCTTCCCGTCCCCGCAGATCATCACCGTGCCGGCGGTGACGTTCCCATGGACCCAGCCACGCGCGTGAAGATCGTCCAGGGCCGCCAGAACGTCCACCGCTATCTCGGCCGCACGAAACGGGCTCACCGTGCCCTCACCGAGCTGCGCCGACAGCGGACGAGCGATGAGCACTTCGCTGACCACCCACACGGCATCGTCCTCGGCGACCACGTCGAAGACCTGCTCCCGCCCCGGATGATCCGGCAACCGGACCACGGCCCGCGCCGCGCGAACAGCCCGAGCCGCCATCCCCTCGCCGATACCGCCGCCTTCGGAGTCCGGCGCCCGGCCGGGTATCTCGCCCTCCACGATCTCCGGCAGAACGACAGGCCGAAGGAGCACCTCGGCACCAGTACATGTATCCACGGCCCGGCCCGGCACGAGTTCCGACCAGCCCGCCAGGTACCGGCCCCCCAAGGCTCGCTCCCGCTCTGCCGTCATCGCGCGTACCTCGGCGCGAAGACGACGGCCAGCCGGACGCCCCGCCCGGGACGTGCGAGGCCAACGCGTTCCGGCGGCGCGGCCGCGGCGCGCGAGGGCAGGATCAACGACACCATCGGAGAACTCCTCGAAGGCGGGGCACAGAAAGCTGTCCCCCCGGTCGACGACGCGCCGGGGGAGGAGCCCGATGACCGGCTCCTCCCCCGGCGGACACCACGTCAGGCGCTCAGGTACAGCGCGTACTCGCGCGAGAAGGTGTAGGTGTTCCGGTCAGGTCGCTGCCTCTCCCACACCAGCCACACCGTGTCGACTCGTGCGGTTGTACGAAGGCCCGGCCGGATGCTCTTGCCGATCTCCGACGCGAACCGGTCCGAGCGGGCCGCCAGCTCCGGGGTGTCGGTGTCCTGCACCCCGTAGCCACAGGACATGTGCGGCCAGAAGTGCTCCTCGGGCGGCGGGAGCACCATGCCAGCCTTCTCCAGGCCCGCGCGCACCCGCCGGTTGAGCTCAGCGGGGCCTGCTTCCGGCCAGATCTCCACGATGCCCGCGGAACCGGACGCCCGGGTCGGGCCGATCACGAGGTCGAACGGCTTCATCCCGTCCAGCTCTTGTTGGACCAGGACGGCAGCCCGGGCCATCTGGTCCGCGTCCACGCGTGCGCCGTCGGTGTTCAGCTGGCGAACCGACTGGATCGTCATGTGCAGGTCCTCGTCGGCGATCGGCGTGATCACGTCCGGGAACCGGGCGACGACCTCGCGCAGCCGACCGAAGTAGTCCAGGACCTGCCGGTCATGCTGCGGCAGCCACAGCACGTGCGGCTTGATCCAGTCCTCTTCCGGCCCGTCCTCGCTACCCCATAGCCGCTGGGGGCCCATGAATCGCCGCATCACCGCTCCCGGCTGATCCTGGACGGGTCGATCTCGCAGATCACCGGCAGGTGATCCGAGGCTTCCCTCGCGGCCGGACTCGTGTGCGTCCTGTAGCTGACCAGGGCCGGCACGACGGGCCGGGTGGCGTACACCAGGTCGATACGGCGCGCACCCCACGGGTCGGGGTCGCCGCGCCCGTCTTCCCAGTGGCCGACCGTTGCCTGCCACGGCACCTTCAGGTGGGCGGCGGCGTCCACCATGAACCCGCGCCGCAGGAGCACCTCGCTCTGGCGGCGGTCGGCCAGCTGCTCCTTGCCGATCGTTCCCTCCAGCAGCTGGTACTCCAGATCATCGTGGTCATGGTCGAGGTAGGGCTCGGGGTCGTAGAAGGGCTCGCTGTCCGGGCCATTGGCCTTCGCTGCCGACAGGGCGTTGAAGTCCCCCAGTGCGAGGCCGGGCTTGGCGCCGCCGGTGGTGCGGAAGACGCTCTTGATCCGGAACGCTTCGTCGCGGCGCCAGTTCCCGCGGAACGGGTCGCCGTGGTAGGAGGCGACCGTGACCGGCTCAACGGACCCGATGTCGAAGCGCACCGTGGTGAAGCCGTGCCAGAAGTCCGGCGAGCCGTACGGGCGGAAGCCTCCTGCGACCGGCTTGGCGATGGCGGGATTCCACAGGAGCGCCGTGTACCAGCCGCGCGCCAGGTTGTTGGCCATCGCGGTGGGCCCCGGCGTGCCGTCGGCGCGCACGGTGGTCGCGCTCAGCCCGGTCTCCGCGGCGAGCTGTTGGATGACCGTCGACGCCTCGGTCGCCCATTCCTCGGACGGCCGGGTCTCGTCAACGACCACCTCTTGGAGGGCCAGGATGTCTGGGGCGATCTCGCCGATGGCGGTCACGCGTGCCTTCCACGACGCGGTTTCGATCGTGTCGCGGCCGAGCTTGTAGGCGTTGAGGTTGGCAAGACGTATCGTCCGCACGAAGTCCCCTCCTGATGTTCGCTGTGAGTCGTGACTGCGGTCTGCTGGATCTCGACGAGCCGGCGGCACAGGCGGGGCGCGTGCCAGGGCGAACGGCGCGCTCACGTGCCCGTCGCGTGGAGTTCGGTGACCGGAACCGCCGCCGTGCGGGGGATGCCCCATCGTTTCGTGCGCCCATCGGGGGGCGAGTTCGGCCTGCTGGTAGCCGCTCTCACCCCAGCCCCGGAGCGCGGCCGTCTGCTCGGGGGTGGCGAGTAGCCGGGCGAAGGTGCGGCCGCTGGCCGGACCCACCCCGTGTGGGCCCACATCCGTGACGGGGGCGGTCAGACGGAGGCGGGCGCACGGCCCGATGCCGCCGTAGACATCACCGGTCGTCTCTGACCCGCGACTCATGTCCTTGGGCTAGCAGCGGTGCTGCGCGGTCAGCAAGACTGCCGCGAGGGTGCCAGCTTCGGTGATTCGACCGTCGCCGCACATCGCTACCGCCTCTTCCAACGCGACCCAGCGCAGTTCCATGTCAGCCTCACTCGCGTCCCGATGGTGCTCGCCGAGGCTCAAGTCCCGCGCAAGGAAGAGGTGCTCGCGCGTACGCGCCCCAGCGGGCATTCGCCACATCATCGTCAGCAGTTCGACCTCGGCGGCACGGATGCCCGCCTCCTCGGCCAGTTCCCGGCGTGCAGCTGCGCGCGGATCCTCACCAGGCTCACATCCGCCGCCAGGACACATCAGCAGCCGCTGACCGCACACGTAGACGTTCTCTTCCACCAGGGCAATCCGGCCCTGCTCGTCGAGGGCTACGACGCGCACGCCGTCGACCGACTCGGTGTACTCGTAGGTCCCCAGACTTTGGTCTGTGCGCAAGACCGAATCGCGGCGTACCACCACCCGGACTCCCGTGTACTGAACGGTCGATGAGACCGTACTCCAGCCGTTGATCATGCTCACTCCTCCGAGTGATTGTGCTTGCCAGCAGAGGCACGATGCGTTGCTTGGTGGGCTCTCCAGCCTCTCCAGCCACAGGGCTGGAACATAGTGACGCGTCACGTGGGTGACATCTAGCGCAGATGAAGACGCCGGCAGTGGCCATTGATTTCGTGAACGATCGTGCGGACCCGTGGGTATGCGGAGCTGTGCCGGTCAAGGAAGAAGGCAAGATCGCGTAGCAGCATCACGCTTCGGGTGGATGCAACGGCCGGAAGCCGGGTGAGGGCGGTCTCGGCTGCGTCGACGGCGGTGTCCAGGTTGCCGAGCTGGGCCTGAGCCAGGCTGTAGAGGGCTCCGTGACGTAGGGCGGAGCGTTGATAGTCGCCACTCAGCGGTGTCTGTGCCCTGGCCTGTAAGAGCTCGGATGCCCGGGGTAACACCACCAACGGGTCAGCGGTGCGTTTGGCGGCGAGAATGACCAGGCCACGTCCGGCGATGGCGTCGAGTTCGGTCCGGTCGGTGCGGCCGGCCCAGGAGGGGACCTCAGCTTGGAGATCTGCTTGTTCGAAGAAGCGGTTGCTGTCGTCAATCGATGCCTCGAAGGCGTCCAGTTCGCGGGCGCTGGCGTGGGCGATGCCCTTACGGGCGGCGACGAGTGCTCGCACGCTCGGTGCGGCGTGCGCGGCAGCCTCGGTGGCCGTCGCAGCGAGTTGGACGGCATCGGCGGCCTGCCCGTAGTCAGCCGCTTGCCCTGACATGCGGGCGAGGATGCTTGCGACGAGAGCGTGATCGCCTGCGGCATGGGCGGCTCGCAAGGCCATGAGGTAGAGGCGTTGGGAAATGCCAGCAGCGAGTTCGTCATGGTGCATGGAGGCCAGGGTCTGGCAGATCTGGGCAAGAGATCGGGCCAGGTGGGCTCCGGTCTCGGGGGAGTAGTCGCCTTCTTGGAGCAGCTTCACGATGATCGGGACGGACATGCTGATGGTCTGCCGGGCGGAGCTGCCTTCCCTGTCGTCAGCGGCCTGCGCGGAGGAGACCAGACTGTCCACGATCCGCAGTGCGGATGGCGGGACCGCGGTGGTCGGCTTGCGAGGGGCAATGAGACGGGGAATAGGGGCGGCGAGAGATTGCCAGGCAAGCGTTGTCAGGACGGTTCCTGTGGCGGCCAGCACCACCCGGCGTGCGGGCACCGTATCCAGTTCCTTCAGCAGCTTGTGCAGGCCGGTGGTGTCCCAGGGTTGATCGAGCCCTTCGTGTGCGCGGATCACCTCGGTGACAGTAGTCGGGCCGCGGTGGACCCAGACGTCATCGAATGTGAGGTCCCTGCCCAGGGCGGTCGATAACGCTCGGACGACGAGAGCCGGCACGGGGCCGCTCGGGACGTGCCCACGCAGCCACTTGTACGGGGTAGTGCGGTGGATCACGCGGCGGCTGCCAGCCTGGTGGAGTAGCCGGTTCACGCGGTCAGCGAGAACACCGACGTTGTCCCATCCGGTCTCGGCTATCAGATGTCCGAGCCGGTGATTGGGTGAGAGCTCTTTTGACCGAGCCATAGGGCAGCCCTTCAACACAACGATGCATCAGAGAGTGACGGAGAATGTACACCGCGTGGCCAATTGTCCCGGGTCAGTTCCGGGAAGTGGCTCGATCATCCCGGCCCTAGGCGGCAGACGGGGAGGGGCCGCAGCGGGTTGCACAGGTTGCACAGCACCGATCCCTAGCGGCTACGCAGACACACCTAGCACCCTCAAAGGGCTTTGACAGCAGTTGGATTGACGGCCAATCAGGTCCCTCTCGCACCGGTGGCCTCCTACTGCTCTCCGCCTGTTCAAGAGGAGCCTCATGACCGTCATCGTCGGCTTGAACATGAGCCACGACAGCGCCGCGGCGCTCATCGTGGACGGACAAGTTCGCGGGGCCCTAGCCCTGGAGCGCATCACCGGTGTGAAGCGCGGCGTCGTCGCCCACCACGCCTATCCCGCCGCCATGGCCCGCCTTATCGACGCTGTCCTCGCTGACCAGGACCTTGGCCGACGAGACGTCGATCGCTGGATCGCGACCTCCACCGAGACCCGCAGCCAGGGCGAGGAGAACGGGCTGCTGGAAAGCCTTGGGCTGCTCACGGACCCGGCATCTGCGCTCGCGCTGCCCCACCCCGGGCACCACCTCGCCCATGCCAGCGCCGCGTTCTACTGCAGCACCGCAGACCGTCCGGCCGCCGCGCTCGTCATCGACGCTTACGGTTCACGTATCGGCCAGAATGCCCGCGAGCAGGAGAGCGCGTTCCTCTTCCAGCCGACGGGCGAGCCCCGGCTGCTGTGGCGAACGGTACGGCCCTCCAGCAGGATCGCCGGACGCCGCCGAGACGGTGACCTGTGGATCCCGACCGATCTGTCCGGCATCGGAGAGGTCTACCGGGCTGTCACGCTCGCTCTCGGCTTTGCCGAGCCTGGGTCCACCTACGACGACGCCGGCAAGACGATGGGACTGGCCAGCTACGGCAAGCCCTTGTCGAAAGAGCCGCTTTTCATCCACACCGACGGAGACCAGATCCGGTTTGACGGGGCCGCCGCTCACCTCGCCGACCTCGGCTTCGCCACCCGCACCACCGATGGCTACCTGCTTCGCCCCTCACGCAGCGGGGGCGGGTTCGACCACCAGCACTTCGACCTGGCCGCTCAGCTCCAGCGGGAGTTCGAGGCCGCCTGTCTGGCGATGGCCGCCCGGACGATGCAGGAAGCAGGCACCCGCCGCCTTGTGCTGGCCGGCGGCTGCTTCCTCAACAGTGCCCTGAACACACGCATCGCCGCGGAGCTGCAGCCTGAGGATCTGTTCGTGTTCCCCGCTGCGACTGACGATGGCAACGCCGTCGGCGCTGCCCTGTACGCCGACCGAGTCCTGCTCGGCCGCGCCGCCCCCGCACTCGCCTCGCGGATGACCCACGTCTACCTCGGACCATCTCAGGTCACCGGCCAGCAGGACACCATCCAGGCCCTCGCGCAGAAGACCGGCCTGGACCCGGTGACGCACGCCGACGAGCGCGGCGCCGCCGAAGCAGCGGCCGCCGCCGTCGCACGCGGAGAGATCGTCGGCTGGTTCCAGGACCGCGCCGAACTCGGCCCGCGAGCCCTGGGAGCCCGCTCGATCCTGTGCCACCCGGGGATTGCCGGGATGAAGGATCGTCTCAACGCCCGCGTCAAGTTCCGCGAAGGCTTCCGGCCGTTCGCTGCCTCGGTCCTCCAGGAGCAGGCGACGAAGTGGTTCGACCTGCCCTGCCACGACAGCCCGTTCATGCTCCTGGTCTGCCCCGTTCGACCCGACAAGGCGCCGCAAGTGCGGGAGATCACCCACGTTGACGGCACCTGCAGACTGCAGACCGTGGCCGCGGACTTGCCCGGCGGTTTCCGGCTGCTCATTGCGGAGTTCGAGCGGCTCACCGGTATCCCGATGGTGCTGAACACCAGCTTCAACGTGCGGGGCAAGCCCATCGTGGAGGACCCCGCGGAGGCGATCGACTGCCTCTTCGGCAGCCAGCTCGACCGGCTGTTCATCGGCACGATCGAGATCCCCGCCCCCGATTGCCTCGATTTGCGACCAGTCCGTACACCGGGAGCCAGCACCACCGGTCTCGACCCGGAGGAAGCGCTCCTGCTCGACCTGGCCACTGGCCAGCGCCCGCTTCGGGAAGCCGCCGAGCACCTCGGCTGTCAGCCGGACCGGGCAGTCACGATGGCGCTCGACCTACGCCGGCGGGCGCTGCTGGACTGGGACGCCATCCCCGCCTACACAGCCCCAGAACTGCCGATGGCGCAGTACGACCCCCACCACGGGGGCTGACGTGCCCGGTATCGACCTATCCGACCCGGACATGTTCGCCACCACAGGAGGTCTGGAAGAACTGCGGGAATTGCAGCGCAACTGCCCGGTCTATTGGAACTCCGGGGCTGGTACCGGGTTTTGGGCGCTGACGCGGTATGCCGACGTCGTAGAGCTGTACCGAAGCCGGCGGCAGGTCTCCAGCCAGTACGGCATCCACGTCGGACAGCTGCACGAGGCCGACCAGCCGGCCCGCGGCCGGATGCTCGTGCAGTCCGACCGCCGCACACACAGCCGGATGAAGGCCTCGCTCAGCCGGGCCATGACACCCCAGGCCCTCTCCTTCCTCGAGGAGCCGCTGGCCGAGACGGCGCGCACGGTGATCGACGAGGTACTCCAGGCCGGGAAGGTCGATTTCGCTACGGCCGTGGCCACACGGATGACCCTGACCCTGACCGGTCTGATCCTCGGGATCCCCGCCACCGACCGCGAGCAGGTCTCCCGGTGGACCGCCGCGGCCTTCGGCTCCAGCTCCGGCCCGCTTCCCGCGCCCGAACCGAGCCAGCAGGACGTGGCCGAAGCCAACACTGAGCTGTTCCTCTACTTCCAGCAGCTCCTGCACCGTCCCGGTGCGGGCGACGGAGTACTTGCCCGGCTGCGCGCCGACAAACAGGAGAATCTCGGCCTGGAGCAGATCCTCTACAACGCGCACCTGCTGCTCGCCGGCGGGCACGAGACAACACGGCAGGCGCTGGTGGGCGCGGCCAGCACCTTCATCTCGGCGCCCGAGCAGTGGCAGCGACTGCGCACCGACCGTCAACTGTTACCGGGCGCGGTGGAGGAGGTCCTGCGCCTCAGCGCGCCCAGCCTGAACGTGATGCGGACAGCAACCGAGGGCCTCACCATCGGCGGCACCACGATCCGAGCCGGGGAGCGCATCACGGCCTGGCACCCGATCGCCAACCGCGACCCCAGCGTCTTTCCCGCCCCTGACCAGGTCGACATCGGGCGCCAGCCCAACGACCACCTGTCGTTCGGGATGGGCTCACACCACTGCCTCGGGGCCTGGCTTGCGCGGCTGACCCTCACCTGCCTGCTCGACGCTATGGCGCAGCGCGTGACCCAGCTCGCCCCGGCCGGAGACGGGCGACGGTCCCGTTCTCTGCGCACCTGGGGCTACGACTACCTGCCCGTCACCCTGCTCAGCTGACTGGCCTTCACACCCTGCCGAAAGAGAGCACCATGACCACCTCCGCAACGTCATCGGCCCCGGCCGGGACCCTGGATGCGGACGAGCTGACGCTGCTACGCGTAGGTGTCCGCGCCGGGGCCGCCGTCGTCCACCTTCAGCTTTCCTTCGTCCCCGACCGCGTACGCCTCGAAGCCGCCTACCGTGCCGCGGCCACGGATCTGCCCGGGCTGTGCAAGGCGCTGACCTTGTGCGAGACCACGCCTGTGTGGCGGTTCCTGGACGAGCCGCCGTCCCTGACCGTCCACGACCTCGGCGATGCACCCGCGGAATCCCTGACGAAGACCGTCGGTGCGCTGGCCACGGCCTGGGGGAACGAGGTCACCCAGCTGGATCCCGATCCCGAGACACTGTCGCCGGCCGTACGCCTCGGGCTGATCACCGGCCCCGGTGCCGCCGCTCTCCTGCTGGTCCACAACCCGGCCGCACTGACCCTGGAGCAGCAGACTCAGGCGCTGGCCATGGTCCTGCACCGCTACCACCAGCAGGCCGCCGCTGTCTCCTACCGGAACGCAGCCGATCTGACCCTGCCGTCCGCCGTGCCGACTGTTGCAGTAGCAGAGGTGCAGGACGGGGCGCAGCAGCCCCGGTTCTGGATCACCGAGCCCACGGACTCGGCCGGCGGCACAGCCGTATCTTCTCTGGGTGACTTGGTCCAGGTCCGGGTGCCGGTCGGCACCGGCCACTCGCTGGAATCCTTGGTCAATGCGCATCTCGCGGCGGTGCGTATGGCCACCGGTCGCCCGGCCCCGAACATCGCCGTCCAGCTGAGCAGCTGTCACCGCCTGATCGTGACCAGCGCCCCCGTGCCGCCGACCGAGAGCACCGGCCGCCTCGACGACGATCAGGTCGGTGCTGGCCGCGCCCTGCTGGCTGCGACAACCTCGGCCACCCTCTACGAGGTCGCTCGGAGGCTCGGCGTGGTGGAGGTCCTGGACACCCAGGTCCTCGTCGACACACACGGGCCCGCCGCCGACCTGGCCGATCCCGAAACCAGCAAGCTCATCCCGCTGGGAGGCACGTCGCTCGGACCGGCCACCACCCACCCGGCGGACGCAACGGTGCTGCTGCACCTGATCCACCGCCCCAGCACCGGAACCACCGAGCTGCAGCTCGTCTCCACGCGCCTGAACCCGGCGCAGATGCGAGCACTGGACGAGGTCCACAAAACGGCCCTGGCACTGCCGCCCTGCTCCGCTGAGCCGCAGATCCTGACGCGGCCGCACGAGAACCTGACGATGGCCGCCTGGCAGGGGCCGCAGCGTGGCTGGGACCTGCAGACTCCGCTGCATCGGCTCTTGCAGGACCAGTCACACCGCATGCCCGGCCACGTCGCCGTCCAGGACCCGGATCAGCAGCTGACGTTCCGCGACCTGGACGAACGCGCTGCCCGAGTCGCCGCCCGGCTCGCCCAGCTCGGCATCGGCAGCGGGGCGATCGTCGCAGTCCGGGCGCGCCGGAACGCGGACCTGCTGGTGGCCTTCGTCGCGGTCATGAAGACCGGCGCCGCCTACCTCCCGCTGGACCCGCTCGCGCCGGAGAGCCGGACCTTGCACATGCTGCATGACGCGAAGGTCACCCTGGTGCTCAGCGACGCCACCTACGCCGCCAGTACCCCGGACGGCCCGTGGACGGCCTTGGAGATCCGGGACCTGGCCAGTGGCGACCCTGATCCCGGCGCCCCGACGGAGCTTCCGGAAGTCACCGGTGACGACCTGGCCTACGTCATCTACACCTCCGGGTCCACCGGTCTGCCCAAGGGCGTCGAGGTGCCACACCGCGGCCTGGTGAACTACCTGCACTGGTGCGTCGAGCAGTACCTCGGCGAGCGCACCGGCGGCGGGGCAGTGTTCTCCAGCGTCGCCTACGACATGGTCGTGCCGAACCTGTACGCGCCACTGCTCGCCGGGCAGCGCGTTCTGATGATCCCGGAGGGAGCCGACCTCTTCCAGATCACCGAGGTGCTGGCGGAGAACGCTCCGTTCGCATTCTTGAAACTGACCCCCGGACAGCTCGACGCGCTGGCCGAGCTCCTCACCGCGGAGCAGGCCAAGGAACTGACCGGCATGCTGGTGGTGGGGGCGGACGCGTTCACGACCCGCACCCTGGCGCACTGGCGCGACCGGGAACCGACCCGGCACGCACGGATCTTGAACGAATACGGGCCCACGGAAGCCTCCGTCGGCAACAGCGTGCACACGATCGACGACACCGTTGATCTCGGCGTGGAGCTCGTCCCGATCGGCCGCCCGATCGCCAACACCACCATGTACGTCCTCGACGAGGAGCAGCAGCCCGTGCCCGTCGGTGTCCCCGGCGAGCTGTACATCGGCGGCGCCTGCGTGGTCCGCGGCTACCGCGGCCGGCCAGAGCTGACCGCCGAGAGATTCCTGGCCGACCCCTTCGCCGCCGACCCGTCTGCCCGGATGTACCGCACCGGCGACGTCGGCCGCTGGCAGCCCGGCGGGAGCATCGAGTTCCTGGGGCGCCGGGACCAGCAGGTCAAGATCCGCGGATACCGCGTCGAACCCGCCGAGGTCGAGGCCGCGCTGACCAGCCACCCGCAGGTCACCGAGGCCGTCGTCACGGCAGTCGGAAGCCGCCGCGAACTTTTGGCCCTGGCCGGCTACTACGTCGCCACCACGCCGATCGACAGCGGCCAGATGCGCCAGCACCTTGCCACGCGGCTGCCCGACCACCTGGTCCCCACCCACCTGATCGCCATCCCTGCCGTCCCACTCAACGCCAACGGCAAGGTCGACCGCTCCGCGCTCCCGGCGCCCGGAAAGGCCAAGCGCCACGACACCGGACATGCCGCCGTGGACAACGCCATCGGCCGGCAGGTGACCGATGCCCTGGGCCTGAAGCCGGCCGCCGACGCCGCGAGCGAGTTGCCCAACACGCTGGCCTGGACGACCGGTGCCGCCCTCGTGCTCGCCCGCACCCTCTCCCTGCCCCCAAGGGTCGCTCTGAATGCCGTCGACCGGTCGCCGCGTCTGGGGGAGCTGTGCGTTCACACAGCCGAGGCCCACCAGCTCCACCACACGGCCGCGCCGACAGCGTCGGAAGGAGAGGTGAACTGATGCCCGCGCAGCCCGTAAACCGAGACCGGCTCCTGCGCCGCCTTACGGAGCTCGCCCAGATCGGCCGGTCCGAGAACGGCGGTGTGACCCGCCCCGGCTTCAGCCCAGCGGACCTCGAAGCCCGCCGCTACATGGTCCGTGAAGCCGAGAACTCCGGTCTCCCCA
>Ga0196960_10000002_pt1 | contig 118970 bp, 108 predicted proteins | sample S3v_5metaG_FD_183187 | JGI IMG/M metagenome (GOLD analysis project Ga0196960, IMG submission 183187) | Soil microbial communities from Anza Borrego desert, Southern California, United States - S3+v_5 | ecosystem: Environmental > Terrestrial > Soil > Desert | place: USA: California | collected...
CCTGTGGGTACGTCGCGGCCGGCTCTGCGCCCTGCGGGTGCGCCGCGGCCGGAATGTGGGCCGTCGGCGCGTCCGCGGGGACGGCAGGCGGGACGTCCGGCGCGGAGTGACCCCCCTGCGGGGTGCTCTCAGGAGCGGCAGCCGGCACGGGAGGTGCGGACGGAACGGACGGTACGGACGGAACCGTGTTGCCCTCGTTGCCCTCGTTCTCGGTGCTCACAGCTCTTTACTCCTCGGTTCCACTCGGCATTCGGCAAGAGATCCGCTGTGCACGTGTCTGCAGTCAGCTTTTCCCACAGCACGTCAGGCCACTGTAAGCAGGACCTGTGCATCCGCACGCCAATCTTTACATCAGACAAAAAGGCCCTACGCAAACAAGGTGTCCGCACCCGACGCGTCGCGGTGACACGATGTCGCGGTGACCCACGCACGCCTGCCCTCACGGCATCCTCCCATCCAGGTCGTCGCCCACCGCGGGGCCTCGGACGACGCTCCCGAGCACACCCTGGCCGCGTACCGGAAGGCCATCGAGGACGGGGCGGACGCCCTGGAGTGCGATGTGCGCCTCACCGCCGACGGACAGCTCGTCTGCGTGCACGACCGCAGGGTGAACCGTACGTCGAACGGCCGGGGTGCTGTCTCCGCCCTGGAGCTGGCCGATCTCGCCGCCCTCGACTTCGGGTCCTGGAAGGACCACGAGGAGTCCCCGGACTGGGACCCGGTGCCGGGTGAGCTCACGTCCGTACTCACCCTGGAGCGGCTCCTCGAACTCACCCACGAGGTCCGGGCGGCCGGCCGGCCCCTCCAGCTGGCCATCGAGACCAAGCACCCTACGCGCTGGGCCGGCCAGGTCGAGGAGCGCCTGCTCCACCTGCTCAAGCGGTTCGGGCTGGACGCCCCGCCGGCGGACGGCCCGTCCCCGGTACGCGTCATGAGTTTCTCGGCCCGGTCCCTGTACCGCATCCGAGCCGCCGCCCCCACCCTGCCCACCGTCTTCCTGATGCAGTTCGTCTCCCCGCGGCTGCGCGACGGACGGCTCCCCGCCGGGGCCCGGATCGCCGGTCCGGGGATGCGGATCGTACGCAGTCACCCCGGTTACATCGAGCGCTTGCACCGGGCGGGGCACCGGGTGCACGTCTGGACCGTGAACGACCCGGAGGACGTCGAGCTCTGCGCACGCCTCGGAGTGGAAGCAATCATCACGAACCGCCCGAAACAGGTTCTGTCACAACTTGGCCGGTCTTAACATCAGTTACGAGGGGTGCACCGGCGCATTCACTCCGCAATCGATCGTTACGAGTGCATCACTGACAGGGCTTTGGCCGGTTTCCGGCGTAGTCCAGAAGGGCATCCAATCCGTGGCGTGGGGCGAAGGAGGTCTCGGGGGTGGCGTTTGTGGTGGCACAGGAAGTGCCCGCGTCGTCGAGCATGGCTGTACCCCATGGCCCTGCGGGCGTGGGGCAGGCGCGGCACCGTATGCGCGAGCAACTGCGCAGCAACGGGGTCTCGGACACCGTGGTCGACGACGCTGTACTGATCCTTTCCGAACTGCTCAGCAATGCCTGCCGGCACGGCAGGCCGCTGGGGAAGCACTCAGAGGTGGGGGACGGCGACGTCCGTGCCGCGTGGCGCGTGGACACGAGGGGTGACCTGACCGTCGAGGTCACGGACGGCGGCGGGCCTACCAGGCCGGCCCCGGCCACACCGTCGGTCACCGCACGCGGCGGGCGCGGGCTCAACATCATCAGCGCCCTCGCCCAGGAATGGGGCGTACGGGACGACGCCGTCGGTGAGGTCACCGTCTGGGCCCTGGTCTCCGCGGGCCGGGGGAACGAGGGCTTCGCCGCAGCGGCCCCGGGCAGCACGAGGCCCGCACGCCGCGAGCGGTCCGGGCTGGACGCCCTGGACGGATTGAACAGTTTCAACGGGATCAGCGGGTTCGGCTCACTCGACGGGCTGGACCTCGCCGACGCTCTCGAAGCCTTCGACGACGCAGGCTGAGCGCGCACGACGAGCCGGACCGGGAGCGGCACGACGGAGTGGACCGGGAGCGCCACGGAGGGCGGCACGACGAGCCGGACCGGGAGCGCCACGGAGGGCGGCACGACGAGCCGGACCGGGAGGGCCGCGGAGGGCGGCACGACGGAGTGGGCCGCGAGGGTGCCACGGCAGGTGCGCCCCGGCCGTGCGGGGGACGGCTAGGCTCGCGCCCGAGACCGCACTGTCGCAATCGGGAGAACGCCCACCATGGCCAAGAAGCGCCCTCAGTCCAAGGCCGGGAAGCCGCAGCTCAAGGACGGTGAAATCCCGGTCGTAGGGGCACGTGAACCCTGCCCGTGCGGTTCGGGCCGCCGCTACAAGGCGTGTCACGGACGCGCCGCCGCCCACGCCGTGACCGAGCTGGTCCAGCGCCCCTTCGAAGGAATCTCCGGAGAGTGCGACTGGATCGCCCTGCGTGAGCTGGTCCCCGCCGCCACCGTCGAACTGACGCTGAAGGGCGGACTGCCCGAGGGCGTGCCCTCCGTGGTGCTCGCGACCGTACTGCCGATGGCATGGCCGGCGCTGCGGCGCGACGACGGGTCCGTCCTGCTCGCCCTGCAGAACGACACCTCCTCCGGCGACCTCAGCCGCGATCTCGCCGACACCCTGCAGCGAGCGCTGGAGGCCGAGCCCGGTTCACCGGTCACCGCCCGCCGGGTGCCCGCCGACGGCCCACGGCTGCAGGACGCCCTCGACCCGGACGCCCCGTTCGAGCCGGTCGTGCATTCCGGCTTCGAATTCTGGGTCCCGGACGCGGAGAACGCCACGGCCGAGGTGTCCGCCTCCCTGGAGCGGGCCAACGCCGCCGCCATCCCCACCGTCCGGCTCTCCGGCGTGGACGCGGCCTACTGGTGCGAGACGCCGGAGAAGAACCACCTGCGCTGGGTCATGCCGCACCCCGAGGAGCAGCTCCTCGACGCCCTCGCACGGCTGCACGCGGCGGGCACCTCCTCGCTCGGCGAAGGGACCCGCCTGGTGGGCTCGTTCCGGGCCCACGGGCTGATGGTCCCGGTCTGGGACCTGCCGAGCGCGATGGGGGCCGGCGAGTGCGAGAAGCCCGCGGCGCAGTTCGCGGAGCGGCTCGCCGAGGCCCTCGCCTCGGACGCTCCGCTGACGGGCGAGGAACGCCGGGCACGCGGCGGGCTCACCAACCGCCAGGTCACGCTCAGCTGACAGTGACGGCGGTCCGGGACGGGGGTGACTCCGGTCACGATTTCCGTACTCGCCGGTAAATCACTGTCCGAATAGGCGAGATCGAATTTGCTCACGGCAGATCTCTTGTTACGGTTCTGGAAGTCCGGTCGCTGGTGCATCCCCCGTCGCCAGCGGCCGGACGTCCTCGTTTCCGGCCCGGACACCCGGAGTTCCCTCCGGGACACCCAGCGTATCGGCGGCCTGCGGCGAAAGCCCGGCCCGCGTCCGTCTCCCGCCCTGGCGCATCCGTCCCGCCACGGACCCGCCCTCCGGCAGCCTCCTGTACGGGACCGGTCCCGCTCCGGCGCGGAGCGGGGCCGGACGCCGGCCTTCGGGCGTTCGCTTTCGGACAGAAATCCGGCGTCCTCGCCGGGGCGGGCGGCCTCGCACCCCTGGATGAGTGAGCCGCCCGCGCTCCACGCGCCGGCGCACCGCCGAACGCTCAGTACGCGAGCCGGCTGCCGCCGTCCGGAGCGCTGTTGCTCGCCTCGACGAGCGCGTCCAGGACCGACTCCACATCCGGGAGCCACGGCGCGGTGTTCCCCGCCTCCGGCGCACGTTCCCAGCGCACCTGCCCCGCACCCACCTCGGAGGGAGGCAGGAGGAGATAGCCGCCCTCCCCGTGGAACCGCAGGGAGCTGGGCACCCGGTCCTGGGCGTGCAGCAGCTCACCGAGCCGCTCCAAGGTGTACGGGGCCACCAGCAGCGACCACCTGGTGGGTGTCGCCACCACGGGGCCGAGCCGCAGCCCCATGCCGTCGAGTGCGGCCAGCGCCCTGGCGCCGGCGACGGCGGGCAGGCTCAGCGCGCAGGGCGCCCGGCCACCGGTGGCCAGGACGACCGGTGCGTCAGGGCGGTTGGTCCACCACCAGCGCACCATGCGTGCGTCGGTGGTCGCCGCGAGGAGACCGGGGTCGAAGGGGTGTGCGCCGGGTACGGCGCACTCGGGATCGGGGCAGGCGCAGCCGCGGCCGCGTGCGCCGCGCACGGCTCCTGTCGCCAGCCCTGCTCCGGGGAGCACGGGCCACTTCCGGACGGTGGCACAGATCAGCGCCGCATCGAGCTGGGCGGAACTTCCCTTGCGCCGTGGCCGGTGCCTGCGTCGCCTTCCGAGGATCTCGCGCATGAGCGCTCGTTCCTTTCCGTTGAACGCCGAGGTCCACATCGCACCACGTGCTCGTTACACCACGTGTGCGTCTCTTCGCCGTGCGTGCTCGCTCATCGGGACTGCGGCACGGCCGAACAGCCGGTGCCGAGCGTGAGCCGAGCCGAGCAGAGTGGAACCGAACAGAATGGAGCTGAGCCGAGTCGAACCGGGTTGAACCGAGCCGAGTCCGGTCGAATACATCGCGCGACCGGCGTGCACATCGCGCGTGCCGCCCCTTGTGCGACCCCGCTGCTCGGGGTCGGCGGGCGGCCGTCACCAGTGAGGACGCCCGGGCTCGCTGTCGGGTTCCGGGGCGGTCACACTGCCCCTGGCCATCCACGATTACGTACCCAGCATGCTCTGGATGACGCTCCCTCCGGCATTTCACCCCGAGGGCGCCCCTGTCGAGCGCCCCCAGTCGATCGCAAAAAGCGGCCCGGGGGTGCTTTTTTCAGCCAAAACAACTGTCCCACGGACACCGTAAAAACCGAGAGGACAATGCTGGACATTGCCTTACTTGTACGTGTACATCTGGGTGCGTATACATGTGGTTGCACCGATAGCGGCGCAGAACGACATGGGGGTTTGCGATGCTATCCGACATAACGCACCCGTCGGGAAGCCGACCGTCATGAGCGTCCCCCACCTTCCGAAAGTGGCTGGAATCGACTCCATGGTTCCCGTTTCAACGCACACTGCCGCGCCCACGGGAGGGATGACCTCCACCCCTCCCGCCCCGGGAACCTTCATCCAGGACCGGCTGGCCGGATGGGTCTCCGATCTCACCACCCTGCACGAACTCACCGAACGGCTGACCGCGACCAGCACCCTGGACAGCGCCCTTCCCGAGCTGCTGGCCGCCGGGGCGGCCCTGGTGGGAGCCGGCCGGGGGCTCCTCATCCTCGAACCCGCCGACGGCGGCGGACCGGCCCGCACGGTCGGGCTCGGCCTGGAGCACGCCGAACTGGGCCACATCGAGACGGTGCCCCGCAGCGCCACCGCGTACGGCCGCTTCCTCGACGGCCTTCCGGACAGCGACGCCCCCCTGGCGAGCCCCGACATCCTCGGCGACGCCGGCCTCGACCCCCGCTGCCGCGAGGTGGCCGCCCGGCTCGGATACGCCGCCAGCTACGCGCAGCCCCTCGCCACCGAAGCCACCGGCAGGCTCGGTGCGGCCGTCTGGCTGTACGACGAACCGGCCGAACCACTGGAACGCCAGTGCCATCTCGTCGAGGTGTACGCCCGCTTCGCCGCCGAGTACCTGGCCCGCCTGCTCGAACTGGAACGCGCCAGGGCACACGCCGCCGTCCTCGCCGAGGAACTCCTCCCCAGCAGACTGCCCCGGATCCCCGGAGTGCGGCTCGCCGCCCGCCACCGGGCCGCGCCCGGGGGCGGCGGCGACTGGTACGACGCCCTCCCCCTCCCGGACGACGCGCTCGGCCTGTCCGTCGGCTCGGCCGGCGGCTCGGGGCCGGCCGCCCTGGCCGCCATGGGCCGGCTCCGCGCCGGCCTGCGCGCCTACGCCGTGATGGAGGGCGAGGACCCCGTCGCCGTACTGTCCGATCTCGAACTGCTGCTGAGGCTGACCGAACCGGCCCGCTCGGCGACGGCCCTCTACGCATACTGCGAACCCGGCAGGCGCACGGTCGTGCTCGCCGGCGCGGGGCACGCCCCACCGCTGGTGACAGGTGACCGGCGCACCGAATTCATCGAGACGACCCTCTCCGCGCCCCTGGGCATGCTCTCCTGCTGGGAGGCGCCGAGCGTGGAATTCACGCCCCGGTCCGGCGAGACGGTGCTGTTCTACACCGACGGACTGCTGCGCCGCACCGGAGCCACCATGGACCGCGCGTTCGCGCGGCTGCACGCGGCTGCGGCCGGTGTCCCGAAGGCGCTGCGCCAGGACCCCGGGGCCGTCGCGGACCACGTCCTGCGAGCCGTGCTGCCCGACGGCGCGGACCGGAGCGACCGCACCGAGGACATCGCCCTGCTGGCCGCGCGCTTCGACTGAGGACGCCGACAGCCCCGCCTGCCGCCGACGGCGACCCGGGCCGGAAGAGGTCTTCCGGCCCCGGGCCCCCTTCCGCACGCCCGTACGATGGGTGGGGCCCAGTGTCGTACAAGGAGGACAAAACGTGTCTGAGGAGCTCGCCCCGGAGACCCCGGAAACAGCAGAAGCAGAGCCGATCAAGCAGCGGAAGAACGGCCTGTACCCGGGCATTTCCGATGAGCTCGCCGAGAACATGAAGTCCGGCTGGGCCGACACCGAGCTGCACGGCCTGGAGCCGATCGCCCAGGCCTCCTACACCGCCGCCCGCCGCGCCGCGCTCTCCGCGCGTTTCCCCGGCGAGCGGCTCGTCATCCCCGCGGGCAACCTGAAGACCCGTTCCAATGACACCGAGTACGCCTTCCGCGCCTCCACCGAGTACGCGTACCTCACCGGCGACCTGACCCAGGACGGCGTCCTGGTGCTCGAACCGGCCGACGGCGGACACGAGGCGACGGTCTACCTGCTGCCCCGCTCCGACCGTGGGAACGGCGAGTTCTGGCTCGACGGCCAGGGTGAGCTCTGGGTCGGCCGCCGCAACTCCCTCACCGAGGCCGAGCAGCTGCTCGGCATCCCGGCGAAGGACGTCCGCGAGCTCCCGGCCGCGCTGGCCGGGGCCACCGGCCCGGTGCGCACCGTCCGCGGGCACGACGCGGGCATCGAAGCCGCCCTCACCGACAAGGTCACCGCGGAGCGCGACGAAGAACTGCGCGTCTTCCTCTCCGAGGCCCGCCTGGTCAAGGACGCCTTCGAGATCGCCGAACTGCAGAAGGCCTGTGACGCCACGGCGCGCGGCTTCGAGGACGTCGTGAAGGTGCTCGACAAGGCCGAGGCCACCAGCGAGCGCTACATCGAGGGCACCTTCTTCCTGCGCGCCCGCGTCGACGGCAACGACATCGGCTACGGCTCGATCTGCGCGGCCGGACCGCACGCCACCACCCTGCACTGGGTCCGCAACGACGGCCCGGTCCGCCCCGGCGAACTCCTCCTGCTCGACGCGGGCGTGGAGACCACCGAGCTGTACACCGCCGACGTGACCCGGACGCTGCCCGTCAACGGCACGTTCTCGCCGCTGCAGCGGAAGATCTACGACGCGGTGTACGAGGCCCAGGAGGCGGGCATCGCGGCCGTGAGGCCCGGCGCCGCCTTCCGCGACTTCCACGACGCCGCTCAGCGGGTCCTCACCGAGAAGCTGGTCGAGTGGGGCCTGCTGGGCGACCTGTCCGTGGAGAAGGTCCTGGAGCTGGGACTGCAGCGCCGCTGGACGCTGCACGGCACCGGCCACATGCTCGGCATGGACGTCCACGACTGCGCCGTCGCGCGCACGGAGTCGTACGTCGACGGCACCCTGGAGCCGGGGGTCTGCCTCACGGTCGAGCCCGGACTGTACTTCCAGGCCGACGACCTGACCGTGCCCGAGGAGTACCGGGGCATCGGGGTCCGGATCGAGGACGACATCCTCGTGACCGAGGACGGCAACCGGAACCTGTCCGCCGCACTGCCGCGCCGGGCCGACGAGGTCGAGGCGTGGATGGCCCGGCTCAAGGGCTGACACGGGCGGCGCCGGAAGCCGCGCCCCGTGCGCCGGAGGGCGCGCTGCTCAGGACACCATGAGCAGCGCGCCCTCCCGCCATTTCAGGACCTTGTCGAAGCTCACCACCGCGCCGCGCCCCGGACCGTTGCCGAAGTGGACGTGATCGGCGAGCTCCTCGATCAGACAGAGTCCGCGGCCGCTCTCCGCCGTTGCCGGAGGACGAACCGCGGTGCACACGTACGGAGGGCCGTCCGCCGGGTGAGCGGTGGACGGCGTCGGATCCGGCGGCATCCCGGCGGATGGCTGTGCGGCGGTGCGAAGCGTGCGCCGGGAGGGGAAACCGGGCCCCGAGTCGGCGACTTCGATACGGCACTTCTCGCCGTCCAGATAGGCGGTGACCCGGTACTGGCCGCAGGAGTGTCCGGACTTCCCGTCACCGGCGGGGGCGGGGCCCGCGTCCTCGGCCCTGCCCCCCTCCCGCCGTTCGCCGCCGTGTTCCACGGCGTTCGCACAGGCTTCGCTGAGTGCGACCGAGAGGTCGTAGGAGATGTCCGGATCCACCCCCGCGGTCTCCATGGTGCCGAGGAGAAAACGACGGGCGAGCGGGACGCTCGCAGCTTCGCGCCGCAAATGGAGTGACCACCACATGCTCATGCTCCAGCCTCCTGGCTGCGGCTCGACATACCGTTACGTATTGCCGCGACGGGCTCGTCGTAAGCACGAATGCGCCGTGACAGCGCTCATTCGGCGGATGCGCATATTCCGCACACCGGTGTATGCCGTGCCCCGGGGACGGACCCGGCGCAGCCGTGAACCGGCTCCGGGCACCCATGAACAGGTGCAACCCTCCTGATCACCCCCTGATGGGGACGGATGCCGACCTTCCGGACCTGCCGTACGGAGACCGGGGGCCCGGTGGGATGATGACTCGGCCATGTCTATGCCTGTCGCACGCGCCGGAGCCGGTATGCGGCTTTTGAGGACCGCGGTGTTCACCGCGGTCTGTGTCGTGCTCGCTGCCGCCGGACATGGCTTCGCCGCAGGTGCGGGTGTGTCCGCGTGGAGTCTGGCGGCCGGCTTCGCCGGAGTGTTCGCCGTCGCTGCGGCACTCGCCGGACGTGAGCGGACCCTTCTTCCCATCGCTGCCGCCCTCACGGCAGGGCAGCTCGCCCTGCACGTCCTCTTCGGGCTCGGGCGGCACGCCCCGGCTGCCGCGGCGGGGACCGGGGACGACTCGCTGATCCGCTTCGCCGCCGGGCTGGTGTGCGGTGCCGGGCCCGCGCAGCTGAGCGCCGGCGAGGCCCACCGCATCGTGACCGCGGCGGGCCTGGACCCGGCGGCCGTGGCCCAGGGGCACACCCAGGCGGCGTCCGGCGCGGCCGACCCGTCGGTCCTGGCCACGGTGATGTCCGGCCTGCCCGGCCTGCCCATGTTCCTGGGGCACCTGTTCGCCGCGCTCGCCACCGGCTGGCTGCTGCGCCGTGGTGAGATCGCGCTCTTCCGGCTCGCCAGGCTCTCGGCGCAGGGCGGCCGGCAGCTCGCGGCCGGGGCCAGGCTGCGCGCGCTGCGCGCGGCGATGGCACTCGTACGCGCTCTGCGTGCGGGTCTTCCGGGACAGCCCACGAGCGGGCCGCGCACGGCCGGCGAAGACGCCGACGAGCACGTGTCCGCCACCGGGGACGTTCTGCAGCACATGGTGATCAGGCGCGGACCGCCGCCCGTGTACGTACGCGCAGCCTGACGCGGCCCCTCCGCCGGGATCCCGGAGAGGAGGTGGTCGTGATGCCGTCGCGCCTCCGCGCGCCGGACCACCTCGTCCTCGTTTCCCGGAGTGATCCCTGCCATGAACATTTCCCGTATCGCCCTCGCCGGCGGCGTCGCCGCGTCCACCGTCCTGCTGCTGGCCGGCACCGCCTCCGCGCACGTCAGCGTGCAGCCGCAGGGCGAAGCCGCCAAGGGCGGTTACGCCACCGTCAACTTCAAGGTTCCCAACGAGCGCGACAACGCCTCCACCGTCAAGCTCGAGATCAGTTTCCCGACCGACCACCCGCTGGCGTCCGTCAGCCCGCAGCCGGTGACCGGCTGGAAGATCGACGTCACCAGGAGCAAGCTGGCCGAGCCGCTCGAGGTGCACGGCAAGAAGATCGACGAAGCGGTCTCCAAGGTGACCTGGACCGCGGACGGCAGCGGCATCGCGCCCGGCTTCTTCCAGCAGTTCCCGCTCTCGGTCGGACAGCTGCCCGAGGACGCCGACCAGCTCGTCTTCAAGGCGCTCCAGACCTACAGCAACAAGGAAGTCGTCCGCTGGATCGAGGAGCCCGTCGAGGGCGGCGAAGAGCCCGAGAGCCCCGCTCCCGTCCTCGCGCTGACCGCCCCGGCGGCCGACACCCACGGTGCCGCCGCGGAGGACGGGAGCGGTGAGGCCGAGGAGCCGAAGGAGTCGGCGGCGTCCTCGGACGACGCGTCGTCGGGCACCGACAGCACCGCCCGTGTCCTGGGTGTCGTCGGCATCGTCGTCGGCATCGCAGGCGTCGCGTTCGGCGTCCTCGCCGGACGTCGCCGCAGCGCCTGACCCCGCCTGCTCCACCTCCCGTATCCACAGATCAGGAATCGCTCCATGCACAGCAAGAAGACAGTGCTGGCCGCGGCGTTCGCCGCCGTGGCCGCGCTGACCCTGTCGGCCTGCGGCAGCGGCTCGGACCCGGCGACGGACGACTCCGTCGCCGAGGTCTCCTCCGACGCCGGGTCCGAGCCCGCGACCGTGCTCGACCAGCCGTTCACCAAGCCCGGCCTCGTCCTCACCGACACGCACGGCAAGAAGTACGACCTGCGCGAGCAGACCAAGGGCAAGCCGACTCTCATCTACTTCGGCTACACCAACTGCCCCGACGTGTGCCCGCTGACCATGAGCAACATCGCCATCGCCAAGCGGGCGCTGCCCGAGGCCGACCAGGACAAGCTCCAGGTCGTCTTCGTCACGACGGACCCCGAACGGGACACCCCGGCGTCACTGGGCAGCTGGCTCAAGGCGCAGGACCCCGGTTTCACCGGCCTCACGGGCGACTTCCAGGCCATCCAGGCGGGAGCGCGGCAGATCGGCATCGGCATCGACCCGCCGAAGAAGGAGAAGGACGGCACGGTCGTCTCGATGCACGGCGCCCAGGTCATCGCGTTCTCCCCGAAGACCGACAAGGGGTACGTGCTCTACAGCGAGGACACCACGGCCGAGGACTACACCGAGGACCTCCCGGAGCTCATCAAGGGGGAGACCCCGTGAACCGCCGCACGGCAGTCGCCGGCGCCCTGGCCCTCACCACCGGGCTGGTGCTGACGGCGTGTTCCTCGGACGACGCACCGCGGCTGGAGGTGACCGGGGCCTTCATGCCCCAGCCCGTCAGCGACATGGCGGCCGGTTTCCTCCTCGTGAAGAACAGCGGTGACGCCGCCGACCGGCTCACCTCGGTGACCAGCGCCCTCTCGGACAACGTCTCCATCCACGAGACGAAGAACCGGACGATGCGGATGGTCACGTCGTTCGAGGTGCCCGCCGGTGGCGAGCTCGACCTCGAACGCGGCGGCAACCACATCATGTTCACGGACCTGAAGGAGCAGCCCGAGCGGGGAGAGACGGTCTCCGTGGAACTGCACTTCGAGAAGGCCGACCCCATCAAGGTCGACATTCCCGTGAAGGAGACCACCTACGACCCGAAGAAGCAGTGAGGTACTGACGCCCCATGACTGCAGCCACCGCCCCGCCCTTCGGGTCCTCCCCCGCACGACGGCCGCTCGCCGCGGTCGCGCTCCTCGCCGCGCTGGCCAGCCTGCTGTTCGGCCTGGTGCTGGCGGGCGCTGGTCCCGCGTCCGCGCACGCCGCTCTCACGGGGAGCGATCCGCAGGACGGGGCGGTGGTCGCCACGGCTCCCGAGCAAGTCACGCTCACCTTCTCCGAGCAGATCGCCGTGGACGACGACTCGATCCGGGTCCTCGGCCCGAGCGGCGAACGGGCCGACGACGGCGCCCCCCGGGACCTGACGAGTGGCGGCGCCGTGCGGTACGGCGTCCAGCTCCACAGCGGTCTGCCCGACGGCACGTACACCGTGGCCTGGCAGGCCGTGTCCGCGGACAGCCATCCGGTCTCGGGCGCCTTCACCTTCTCCGTCGGCGCCCCCTCGGAAACCACCGTCGCCCTGCCCTCGGGCGGAGCCGGCGGTGGTCTTGTGGGCGCGCTCTACGGCATCGCACGCTACGCCGCGTACGCCGGATTCATCCTGCTCGCGGGCGGGTCGGCCTTCGTACTCGCCTGCTGGCAGCGCGGGGCGGGCGCGCGGCCGCTGCAGCGGCTCGTCGTACGCGGCTGGGTCACGCTCACCGCGGCCACCCTGGTCATGCTGTTCCTGCGCCACCCGTACACCGGCTCCGGCAGGCTCGCGGACGCCTTCGACCTCGCCGGCCTCCAGTCCGTACTCGACACCAAGCCGGGAGCGGCTCTGGTGTCCAGGCTGCTGCTCCTCGGCGCCTCCGCGCTGTTCATCGCCGTCCTGTTCGGTGCTTACGCCAGGCGTGAGGACGAGAAGGAGAAGCAGGACCTCACCTTCGGGCTCGCGACGGGCGGAGCGGTCATCGCCACGGGGATCGCCGGTACGTGGGCCCTGGCCGAGCACGCCTCCACGGGGCTCCAGCCGGGCATCGCCATGCCGGTCGACGTGCTCCACCTGCTCGCCGTGGCCGGCTGGCTGGGCGGACTCGCCGCGCTGCTGGTCGCCCTGTACCGGACGCCGGACATCACGAGCGGCGCGGTACGGCGGTTCTCCCGTCTGGCGTTCGGCAGCGTGGTCGTCCTCGCCGCGACCGGGCTCTACCAGTCCTGGCGGCAGGTCGGTTCGTGGTCGGCGCTGACCGGCACCCGGTACGGGCAGCTGCTGCTCGTCAAGGTGGCGCTCGTCGCCCTGCTCATCGGCGCCGCCTGGGTGTCCCGGCGGTGGACGGGGCGGCTGACCGGGCGCACCGGCTCCGCCGACGACACCGGCCCGGACGTCCCGGAGCCGGCGCGGCCGCCTGTTCCGGTGGAGACGGCGGAGCCGGACTCGCCGGCCGGGCCGGCGCAATCGGTTCCGCCGGAGGCGGAGGGCACCGGCGAGGAGGTGGCGCCGGAGCGTGCCGCCCAGCTCGCCAGGCAGCGCGCCGCTCTGACGGCGACGAAGGAGAAACGCGCCCGCGAGGCCGATCCGGACCGCTCCGGACTGCGACGTTCCGTGATGGTGGAGACGGGCATCGCCGTGGTGCTCCTCGTCGTCACGACGATCCTGACGGCCACCGAGCCAGGCCGCACCGAGGAGGAAGCCGCCCGTGGGAACACCGCGGCGGCGGCCGCACCCGTGGCCGGCGGGCCGGTCGGCCTGAGCCTGCCCTTCGACACCGGCGGGCAGAACGGCAAGGGGACGGTACGACTGGACGTCTCGCCCGGCGGAACCGGATCGAACAGCGTGCACCTCTGGATCGACGGACCTGACGAACGTCCGCTCGACGTCCCCGAGGTGAAGCTCGCCTTCACCCTGGAGTCCAAGGACATCGGCCCGCTGCCGGTCGTTCCCGACCGCCTCGCCGCCGGGCACTGGACCGCGAGCGGCGTGCAGATCCCGATGGCGGGTGACTGGAAGGTCGCCGTGACGGTGCGCACGTCGGACATCGACCAGACGACCATCGACAAGAACGTGAAGATCGGTTGAGCAGGGTGAGCAGGAAGAAGAACGGCCTCGGGGAGAACGGCGCCGCTGTCCGCCGCGACGAAGCCGGTCCGGGCGGCACGGACGGCGTCTCCCGGCGGAAGCTGATCGGCGGCGCGGGAGCGGCCGGGGCGGCAGGTCTTGTCCTGGGCGCGGCGGGTGGTGCGGGCGGTTACGCCGCGACACGCGGGGAGGCGCCGGCACCACTGACCTCGGTCGGCTCGACCGAGGCGGTGTTTCACGGGAAACACCAAGCGGGGATCACCACTCCGCTTCAGGCCCGCGGGCATCTGGTCGCCTTCGATCTCGCAGCCGGCGCGGGACGCAAGGAAGCAGCCGCCCTGATGCGCCGCTGGTCGGCCGTGGCGGAACGGCTGATGGTCGGTGAGCCCGCGGACACCGGCCAGGGGCACGACACCGGGGTGGCCCTGGATGCCGGGCCCTCCTCCTTGAGCGTCACCTTCGGATTCGGACGGACCTTCTTCTCCCGCACCGGCCTGACGGGCCGCCGGCCGGCCGCACTGGACCCGCTGCCGGCCTTCTCCTCCGACCACCTCGACGCCAAGCGGTCCGAGGGCGACCTCTGGGTCCAGATCGGCGCCGACGACGCGCTCGTCGCCTTCCACGCGCTGCGCGCCCTTCAGAAGGAGGCCGGCCCGGCCGCCCGGGTGCGCTGGCAGATGAACGGCTTCAACCGTTCCCCGGGCGTCACGGACCGGCCGATGACCACACGCAATCTGATGGGTCAGGTGGACGGCACCAACAACCCGAAACCCGCCGAGAGCGACTTCGGGGAGCGGATCTTCGTACCGGCCGGCGGCTCATCGGCGTACGCCTGGATGGCAGGCGGATCGTACGCCGTGGTCCGTCGGATCAGGATGCTCCTGGACGACTGGGAGGAGCTCACGGTCGAGCGCCAGGAACAGGTCATCGGACGGCGCAAGTCGGACGGTGCCCCGCTCAGCGGTGGCGCGGAGGACACCGCCATGGATCTGGACAAGGCGGGGCCTGACGGCAAGCTGCTGATCCCCGGCAACGCGCACGCCCGGATCTCCGCCCCCGAGCAGAACGGCGGTGCCGCGATGCTGCGCCGCCCGTTCTCGTACCACGACGGCATCGCGGAGGACGGGACCCCGGACGCCGGACTGCTCTTCATCTGCTGGCAGGCCGATCCGTTCAAGGGTTTCATTCCGGTGCAGCGCAAACTCGACCGAGGGGACGCGCTCTCCCCGTTCATCCGGCACGAGGCGAGCGGTCTGTTCGCCGTACCCGGAGGTGCCGCGTCCGGGGAGTACGTGGGGCAGCGGCTGCTGGAGGCCTGAAACCGCCCCGGATCCGCCCTTCAGCAGGTGCGGGGCACAGCCCCCGCCCTCGGCGGGCGAGAGGCGCGTGCCCCGGCCGTCGGCCCATTAGGGTGACCGTATGTCAGCCACGCGCTACGCCTACCTCGGCCCCGAAGGCACCTTCACCGAGGTCGCCCTCCGTACCCTCCCCGAAGCCGCGACCCGCGAACTCGTCCCGATGGTCTCCGTGCCGGCCGCGCTGGACGCCGTGCGCGGCGGGGAGGCCGCAGCAGCACTCGTCCCCATCGAGAACTCCGTCGAGGGCGGGATCAGCGCGACACTCGACGAGCTGACCTCGGGCGCTCCACTGATGATCTACCGCGAAGTGCTGCTCTCCATCACTTTCGCGCTGCTGGTGCGCCCCGGGACGAAGCTGTCGGACATCAAGACCGTCACCGCCCACCCTGCCGCCCAGCCACAGGTACGCAACTGGCTGGCGGCCCACCTGCCCGGCGCGGTGTGGGAGTCGGCAGCCTCCAATGCCGACGGAGCGCGGCTGGTCCAGGAGGGCCGCTACGACGCCGCCTTCGCCGGTGAGTTCGCCGCGGCGACCTACGGGCTGGAACCGCTGGTGACGGAGATCCACGACGCGGAGAACGCGCAGACCCGCTTCGTGCTGGTGGGACGCCCGGCCCGGCCGTCCGCACCGACGGGTGCCGACAAGACCTCCGTGGTCATCTGGCTCGGTGACGACCGTCCGGGCGCCCTCCTCGAACTGCTCCAGGAGTTCGCCGTCCGCGGGGTCAACCTGATGCTGATCCAGTCCCGGCCCACCGGGGAGGGCATCGGGAACTACTGCTTCGCCGTGGACGCGGAGGGGCACATCTCGGACCGCCGCGTCGGCGAAGCGCTGATGGGGCTGAAGCGGATCTGCCCGAATGTGCGCTTCCTGGGTTCGTACCCGCGCGCGGGGGTGACGCCTGACGAGGTGAGCCCCCTGCGGACCGGGACATCGGACACGGACTTCACCGAGGCGTCCGACTGGCTGGCCCGCAGCCAGGACGGCCGGGTCTGAAAGCTGTGGGGGAGGTCTGCCGACACTCCCCGTCGTCCCCATCTGCAGATTTTCATTCCACACACAAAGTTATCCACAGGGCATCACGCCAGCCTGGGGACAAGTCGACAACGAACTCCGGCATAACGGATAAAACATCCACACGGCCCTGGGGCTCCCGCAGGCGCCCACACCCCTCAGGTCACCTCAACCCCGTTGATCAACCCATCGGAACGAGGAATACCCACCCGAATGAGTGCACAGGCCAGGTTTGAACTGTGGCCGCCGCTCCGGTATGCCGCTTTCGGAACATCCCCTTCCGGCATCCACAGTTTTTCTTCACAGCCTGTGGATAACCAACCGGATCTGCGCCTGCCTGTGGACAACGCACCCCGCCGACACCGCCAACTCCCCGCGCACGCACCGCCGATGCGTCAAACCGAAGGCCCGCTTGCTCCCTTTTCGAGGTAATGAGAACCTTTTATTGACGATCTCGGCCGCCGGGCGTCCCGTATTTTCCCAGGATTATGAATTCCGGCAATTGGGGCAAAACGTCGCGCTCGTCGATATCGGTTCGAGTGGTGGATCCCCGCACCGGTAGCCTTGAGGGGTGATTGACCTTCGCCTGCTCCGTGAGGACCCCGACCGTGTTCGCGCCTCCCAGCGCGCCCGTGGAGAGGACGTCGCGCTCGTCGACGCCCTGCTCTCCGCCGACGAGCTGCGCAGGTCGTCCGGCGTCCGCTTCGACGAACTCCGCTCCGAGCAGAAGTCGCTCGGGAAGCTGATCCCCAGGGCCACCCCCGAGGAGCGCGCCGAGCTCCTCAAGAAGGCCGATCAGCTGAAGGCCGAGGTCAAGGCGGCTGACGCCGCACAGGACGAGGCCGACGCCGAGGCCAAGAGGCTGCTCCTGCTGCTCGGCAACATCGTCCACGAGGACGTACCGGTCGGCGGCGAGGAGGACTTCGTCGTCCTGGAGACGCACGGCACGATCCGTGACTTCGGCGCGGAGGGCTTCGAGCCCAAGGACCACCTGGAGCTCGGCGAGGCGCTGGGCGCCATCGACATGGAGCGCGGCGCCAAGGTGTCCGGCTCGCGCTTCTACTACCTGACCGGCATCGGCGCACTGCTCGAGCTGGCCCTGGTCAACGCGGCGATCGCGCAGGCCACCGAAGCCGGCTTCGTCCCCATGCTGACCCCCGCGCTGGTCCGCCCGCGCGCCATGGAGGGCACGGGCTTCCTCGGCCAGGCCGCGGAGAACGTGTACCACCTGGAGAAGGACGACTACTACCTGGTCGGCACGTCGGAGGTCCCCCTCGCGGCGTACCACATGGACGAGATCATCGACGCCGGCAAGCTGCCGCTGCGGTACGCCGGCTACTCGCCGTGCTTCCGCCGCGAAGCCGGTACGTACGGCAAGGACACCCGGGGCATCTTCCGCGTCCACCAGTTCGACAAGGTCGAGATGTTCTCGTACGTCGACCCGGCGGACGCCGAGGCCGAGCACCGCAGGCTCCTGGACTGGGAGAAGCAGTGGCTCACCGGTCTCGAGCTGCCGTTCCAGGTGATCGATGTGGCCACCGGTGACCTGGGGGCGTCGGCCTCGCGGAAGTTCGACTGCGAGGCGTGGATCCCGACCCAGGGCAAGTACCGCGAGCTGACCTCCGCGTCGAACTGCGACGGTTTCCAGGCGCGCCGGCTCTCCGTCCGGATGCGCGACGGGAAGAAGGTCCAGCCGCTGGCCACGCTGAACGGCACGCTCTGCGCCGTCCCGCGCACGATCGTGGCGATCCTGGAGAACCACCAGCTGCCCGACGGTTCGGTGCGCGTGCCCGAGGTTCTCCGTCCGTATCTGGGCGGGCGCGAGCTTCTGGAGCCGGTCTCCAAGTGACGTTCCCCTACAAGCTCGTCGCCACCGATCTCGACGGCACCCTGCTGCGCGACGACCACACGGTCTCCGACCGCACCCGGGAGGCGCTGACCGCGGCCACCGCGGCCGGTGCCGCGCACATCGTCGTCACCGGACGCGCGGTGCCGTGGACCCGGCACATACTGGACGACCTGGGCTACAAGGGCCTCGCGGTGTGCGGTCAGGGCGCGCAGGTCTACCACGCGGGCGAGCACAAGCTGCTGACCTCCCTCACCCTGGACCGGCAGCTCGCGGGCCTCGCGCTGGCCAAGATCGAGGCGGAGGTCGGCCCGCTGGCCCTGGCGGCGAGCCGTGACGGCCTCGAGGGCGAGGTGCTGGTCGGGCCCGGCTACCGGGTGCAGGAGGGGCCGCTTCCCGCTGTCCACATGGGCGACCCCGCCGAGATGTGGACCGCTCCGCTGAACAAGGTCTACATACAGCACCCCGAACTCGACGACGACGCGCTGACGCAGGTCGCCCGGCAGGCCGTCGGCAGCCTGGTGAACGTGGTCATGGCAGGCCCCGGCGTCGTGGAGATCCTGCCCCTGGGGCTGAGCAAGGCGACCGGGCTCTCGCTCGCCGCCCGCCGTCTGGGACTCAAGGCTGCGGACACGCTGGCCTTCGGCGACATGCCGAACGACATCCCCATGTTCGGCTGGGCCCGGCACGGTGTCGCCATGGCCAATGCACACGACGAACTGAAGGCCGTGGCGCACGAGATCACCGCTTCGAACGAGCACGACGGCATCGCGGTGGTGCTGGAGGAACTGCTCCGGGCGCCCACGCGCGCGTAGGGGCGGGGCTGTTCTCCGGGCTCCGGGCTCCGGGCTCCGGGCTCCGGGCTCCGGGCTCCGGGCTCCGGGCTCCGGGCTCCGGCGGAGGATACGCGGATCGAACGCGCGCGGGGGTTACGCCCCGACGACGGCTCAGCGAGCCGCTGTCTTACCACTCGGCCACTCCTCCGGGGGTGGCCGCGCGCGACGCGCAGCGGGGGCCACCCGTTTTCCGGTGGCCCCCGGACGTACGTCAGTCGCTCCTGCGGCGGCCCAGATCCCTCAGCCGGTGCGCGAGGTCGTCCATGCGGGCATCGAGGCGGATGACGTCGTGCGATACGTCGGTGAGCCGGATGCTGATCGCACCGACGACCTGATGCGTGACATCGAGCTTCCGGTCGAGGGAGTCGAGCCGCTGCGACATCCGGCCGAGCACGGGGCCGAGCTCCTGGAGCGCGCTTCCCACGCCGGCGAGGCAGCCCTCGATGCGGGTGACGCGCCGGTCGAGCGAGACGTAGGAGGCCCTGAGGTCCTCCTCCGCGTCGAGCAGATGGGTCCGGACACTGCGCGCGATGTCGCTGTCGCGAAGAAGCATGGCGAGGTTGAGCACGGTCCTGCGGGTGTGGAGGGTGAGCTGAGTGACCGCCTGTGGATAACTTTCCGCCCCCTCGGCACCCCATAGGGACACGATGTCCCTATGGAAGATGCGCAGCTCAGCGCCGCGCAGCACCCTGAGACCGTTCTCCTCCACCTCGGCACGATGGCGTTGGGTCAGCTTCTTGACGACCTCTGTGGATACTTCGAAGTAGCGAGCCACTTCCTCTGTGCGAAGGTGAATTCCATCCGGGAGCATGACAAGGCTCTTGACCTTGTCGAGGACTTCGACGCGCCCCATCTGCTCGACCCGGAGGGCTTGGGATTCGAGCAGGGCTACTTCCGTGGGCATGGGTGTGCCTCTCGTGCGTGGGAACGACAAGGAGAGCCCTGTCCCCGGGCTGCGAGGGCGGAGGTCGCTCACGGTCGCCACTCACTCGATGACCGGCCGGGTGGGCACTTGCCTCACCGCTGCCGGCATTCCCCGCATTCACGAAAGCTCGACGCCACAGATTCCAGTTGCCTCCACGCACCCTGCACAACGAGCCGACAACCGTACAGTCACGCGACCCGGCCGCCCCGCACACACGACAACCCCCGCCCGGTGGGCGGGGGTTGCGGGGATGCGCGACAGCCGGTCTCACTCCTCGCCGGCGAGCTTCAGCGCCCGCAGCTTCTGACCCGCGTACCACGTGGCCACGACCGTCACGCCGACCAGCAGGGCGGTGGCCAGCGGCAGGCCGACGTCCGAGGTGACCAGGCCGTCCCCGGCGACCTTCTCGGCGACCGAGAGGGACCACTGCTGCACGCTGAGGGTCCTGGCACCCGGCACCAGGCTGCCGAACAGCGCCTCCCACACCAGTGCGTACACGAGGCCGAAGACCACCGCGTGCCGGCTGATCGTGCCGAGCAGCAGGAACAGCGCGCTGTACGCGATCGAGGCGACCAGCGCCGCGATCGTGTAGGCCACGGCGATCTGTCCGCCGTTCCCGTTGAGGATCAGCCCCGCGATCAGTGTGGGCAGCGCCGAGAACAGCATCGTCACCGCAATGGCGACGATCAGCTTGGTGAAGATGATCGTGGGCCGCTTCACCGGCTTGGCCAGCAGATAGACGATCGAGCCGTCGTCGATCTCCGGTCCGATGGCACCGGTGCCCGCGATGACACCGATGAGCGGGACCATCGTGGCGATGGCGAAACCGCCCAGCACCCCGGAGGCGACGCCGTCATCGGCTCCGGCGAACGCCCGGACGGCCACGGCGATGGCCACCAGGAGGACCGGCAGGACGAACAGGATGGCGGCCCGGCGCCGGCCGAGCAGGGCCCGGTAGGTGAGCCGGGCGACTGTGGGGTCGTACATGACGCTTCACAGCTCCTTTCAGGCCACTACTCAGGCCGCTACGAGATAGGAGAAGACCGATTCGAGGGACTCGTCGGACGGGGAGACGGTGAGCAGACGGATCCCGCGTTCGCGCGCGACCTTCGGCAGCAGCTCCGTGAACCGTCCGAAGTCGACCGCCTGGACGCGCAGGGCCTTCTCCGTCACATCCACCTCGATGCCCGCCGTCGAGGGGTCCGCGATGAGCGCGGCCGCGAGGGCCCGGTCGTCGCTGGAGCGGACGAGATAGCGGTGCGGCCTGTCCGTCATCAGCCGGCGGATCTTCCGGAAGTCCCCGGACGCGGCGTGGCGGCCCGCCACGATCACCTCGATGTGCGAGGCGAGCTGCTCGACCTCCTCCAGGATGTGGGAGGAGAAGAGCACCGTGCGGCCCTCCGCGCCCATCCGCCTCAGAAGCTCCATGAGCTGCATCCGCTGGCGCGGGTCCATGCCGTTGAACGGCTCGTCGAGGAGCAGCACCGAGGGGTCGTGGACCAGCGCGGAGGCCATCTTCACGCGCTGGCGCATGCCCTTGCTGTACGTGGAGATCTTGCGGTCCTGCGCGTACTCCATCTCGACCGTGGCCAGCGCCTTGTGCGCGGCCGCGTCGCCCAGCCCGTGCAGCTCGGCGTTGGCGACGACGAACTCGCGGCCGGTCAGGAAGTCGTACATGCCCTCCCGCTCGGGCACGATCCCGATCGCCTTGTAGACCGTCTCGTTGCGCCAGATCGGTGTGCCGTCGAGCGTCACCTTGCCGGTCGAGGGCTCCAGGAAGCCGGCCATCATGTTGATCAGGGTGGACTTCCCGGCTCCGTTGGGGCCGAGCAGCCCGGTCACCCCGGGGCCCACCGTCATGCTGACGTCGTTGACGGCGACCACGTTGCCGAACCAGCGGGAGGTGTGGTCGATCTCGATGGTGGTCACAGCCCGACCCTCCGGTAGCGGCGCATCAGCACGGCGTACGAGCCGGCGACGAGCGCGAGAACAACGATCAGATAGACCACACCGGCGGCGGCTCCGGGGCCGTCCCCGCCGGGGAAGGCGGAGGTGGCACCGAGGAAGGCGGTCTGCACCCCGCCGATCAGCGTGATGGGGGAGAACAGCCCCAGCCAGGTGACGGCGCCGGGCGAGCCCGTCTCCCAGGCGATCGCCTGGACCGTGGAGACCGCGCCGTAGGTGATGGTCAGTACGGCGATCACGGCGGCGACTCCGAAACCCCGGCGCGGCGTCAGCGCGGCGACCACCAGGCCGAGACCGGCGAACAGTACGGAGAGCAGCGCCACCGAGACCATCCCCTGTCCGAAGCCCTTGGTCTGATCGGCCAGGTCGAACTCGGCCAGCAGCGCGCCCGCGTAGAGGATGACGAGGGGAAGCCCGGTGAGGATGAGCAGGGCCGACGCCATGGCGGCGAACTTGGCGAGTACGTAGTCGACGCGCTCGATCGGACGCGAGAAGTACAGCGGCACGCTCTTGAAGCGGAGGTCCCTCGACACGGACTGGGGCGCCTGGGAGGCGATGAAGAGCCCGATCACGGCCTGCAGGTAGATCGCGAAGTCCGTGTATTCGATGGGGAGTTTCGTCATGCCGGGCGTGGCCATGGCGACCGCGACGAGGATCAGCGCCACCAGGCACATCACCCCGCACAGCAGCATCGGCAGCACTTTGGACTTCGCGGACCTGCCCAGCCCGAACGAGCCCCGCAGGGACTGCGAGTACAGCGAACGGCGGGCATAGGCCCGGCCCAGGCGCGCTCCGTCGTAGGAGCGGTACCCGATGTTGTGGATCCGGGAGCTGTCGCTCCCGGCCGCGGTCCTGGTCTCAGTGCTCATCGCGACCGCTCCCCTTCTGCTGTCCGGCACCCGCTGTCGCGGCCGCGGCCGCCCGCGGTGCCTCTTCGCTGCGGAAGACCTCGGCGATGTGGTGGCGCCGCTGTTCCATCCGGATCAGGCCCAGCCCGAGGCGGGCGACACTGTCGCGGACCACGTCGTACGTCTCCTCGCCCGTCGCCTCCACCAGGAGGATGTGGCCTGCGCCCGGCAGTCCCTGGGCATCGAGGCCGTCATGCCCGATGAGCTTGATCCCGGCTCCGGTGAGGGCCTGGCGCAGCGCGTCCGTGCCGTCCGGGTGGGCGTCGCTGTCGGTGACTTCGACCGCCAGCGTCGCGGTGGTCCGGGTGAAGTCGCTGGTGGAGCTGGAACGCAGCAGCGTGCCGCCGTCGATGACGACCACGTGGTCGCAGGTCCGCTCGAGCTCTCCGAGGAGGTGCGAGGTGACCAGCACCGAGATGCCGAAGTCGGTGTGGACACGGCGGATCAGACCGAGCATCTCGTCCCGGCCGACGGGGTCCAGGCCGTTGGTCGGCTCGTCGAGAAGGACCAGCTTCGGGTCATGGACCAGGGCCTGGGCCAGTTTCACCCGCTGCTTCATACCGGTCGAGTAGCCACCGATGGGGCGGTAGCGCTCCTCGTAGAGGCCCACGTGGCGCAGGGTGTCCGCGGTGCGCTCGCGTGCCGCGGTGGGCGGCAGCCCGGACATCCGCGCCATGTGGACCACGAACTCGGTCGCGGACACGTCGGGAGGCAGGCAGTCGTGCTCCGGCATGTACCCGACCCGCTCCCGGATGGCGGCGCCCTCGGTGGTGACGTCGAGCCCGAGCACCGCGGCCCGGCCTTCGGTGGCGGGGGACAGACCCAGCAGGATCTTGATCAGTGTGGACTTGCCGGCCCCGTTGGAACCCACCAGGCCGGTCACGCCCGGTCCGATGTCCAAGGAGAGCCGGTCAAGCGCGGTCACCCTCGGGAACCGCTTGCTCAGGCTTTCGGTTGCGATCACAGTCACGTGTTCGAAGGTAGTGGCCCGCGACACGGGAGTCGTCAGACCAGACGGCTGTATCCGCGTCAGACTCCAGGCGTACGCACCCGTAGGGGCCCGGGCGGGAGAGCCCCGTGGCCGGGCCGCCGGCGTTGTCCACAGGTCCGGGGCGTCCCTTGACGCGACGGTACGACGGTGGTCACATTCAGCGGGGTCACGTCACGGGCGCGTACCGCGACGCCGGCACCGGACGAGGAGGCGGCGTGGACCTGCGAGGCACACGTGAGCGACGGGTGCGTACGGGCGGCATCGAGCTGTGTGTGGCCGAGTCGGGCGATCCGGCACGGCCGACGATCGTGCTGGTGCACGGCTACCCGGACAGCAAGGAGGTCTGGACCGGGGTCGCGGCGCGGCTGGCCGAGCGGTGGCATGTGGTGCTCTACGACGTGCGGGGGCACGGCAGGTCGACGGCGCCCGTGCCGCTGCGCGGCGGCTTCACGCTGGAGAAGCTCACCGATGACTTCCTGGCCGTCGTGGACGCCGTCAGCCCGGACCGGCCGGTCCATGTGGTCGGCCACGACTGGGGTTCGGTCCAGGCCTGGGAATTCGCGACCGTGGAGCGGACCGAAGGACGCATCGCCTCGTTCACGTCGATGTCCGGTCCGTCCCTCGACCACTTCGGGCACTGGATCAAGCGGAGACTGTCGCACCCGAGCCCGCGCGGCGTGGGACAGCTGCTCGGCCAGGGCGCCAGATCCTGGTACGTGTACGCGCTGCACACGCCGGTTCTTCCCGAGATGGCCTGGCGCGGCGCGCTGGGCAGGCAGTGGCCGCGGATTCTGCAGCGCATGGAAAAGGTGCCCTCCGACGGGTATCCGACGGCGTCGCTCCCGCAGGACGCGGCGCACGGGGCCTGGCTCTACCGTGACAACGTCCGGCCCCGTCTGCGCCGGCCACGTCCGGACGCGTACGCGCGTGTACCGGTGCAGCTCATCACTCCTACCGGTGACGCCTTCCTCTCACCGTCGCTCCACGACGAACTGGACGCCTGGGTCCCCCGGTTGGTGCGCCGTACCCTGCCTGCGAAGCACTGGGTGCCACGCACCAGGCCGGACCAGCTGGCCGCCTGGATCGGCGATTTCGCCGACGGCGTCGAAACCGGGAGCCGGGACGCTTCGGCCGGCTCCTGAACTCCCGTCACGGCGCCCGAAGGCGCCCGTGCGCGCGGGTTCGACGGTCAGTCGGTGCTGGTGACGGGTGCGGCTGCGGGCATCGGACGCGCCACAGCACTGGCGTTCACCGAAGCGGGCGCGCGCGTGGTGGCCGTGGACCGGGACGCGGAGGGTGGGGCGCGGACGGCGGAGACGGCGCGCTCGCTCGGCGCCACACCCTCCGCGTGGGGCGAAGTGGTGGACGTCGGGGACGAGCAGGCGATGGAGGAGTTCACCGAAAGGATCACCGCTGAAACAGGCGTCGCGGACGTCCTGGTGGACAACGCCGGTATCGGACCGGCGGGCTCCTTCCTCGATATGACGAGCGAGGAACGGCGGAAGGTGCTCGGCGTGGACCTGTGGGGCGTCATCCACGCCTGCCGGATCTCCGGCGCCCGGACGGCCGGTCGCGGGCAGGGAGACCATATCGTCGTCGTCGCCTCGGCAGCCGCCCACCAGCCGTCCCGCGCCCTGCCCGCCTCCAGCACGTCCAAGGCTGCGGCGCTGATGCTCGGTGAGCTCCGGACAGGGAGTTGACCGGCCCACTGCACACGGAAGTCCTTACATCACCGCAAACACAGGTAAGTTGGGCAACTGCCCTTATAGGGAAGGCCGTTGTCCACAGGTGAGCCGTATTCGCTGTGGAAAACGCACGTTGGCTGTGGATCAAACCTGGTGCAGTCATGAAAGCCGCGAACAGCGGATGAAATCGAGGTGCGCCGGAAGACATGACGCGGGCACTCTGGCCGGATGGACGAACGACGCACCGTGAAGGTGTCCAGGTTTCTGTCGCAGCATCTCCGGCATGATCCCGGCCGGATCGGCATCGGCCTCGACGCCCACGGCTGGGTGGCCCTCGACGAGCTGCTGGAAGCCTGCGCCCGGCATGGCTTCGCCCTCACCCGGGACGAACTCGCGCACGTCGTCGCGGTCAGCGACAAGCAGCGCTTCGCCGTGGACGGTGATCGCATCCGGGCGAACCAGGGCCACTCCGTCCCCGTCGACCTCGGCCTCCCCCCGGCCGAACCACCCGCATACCTCTACCACGGCACCGCGGCACGCGCGCTCGACGCCATCCGCTCCGAAGGCCTTCGGCCCATGAACCGCCATCATGTCCACCTGTCGCCCGACCGTGGAACAGCGGTCCGTGTCGGCGCACGGCGCGGCGCCCCGGTCGTCCTCTCCGTGGACGCGGGAGCCATGCACCGGGCAGGTCACCTCTTCCATGTGAGCGTCAACGGGGTGTGGCTCACCGACTCCGTACCGCCGGCTTTTCTGCGGTTGCGCACATGACGCGTTCCGGAGGTCAGGTCCCCGCGCTCTTGAGACCCGTACGCAGGTCGTCGAGGTTCATGACGGGCACCAGCCCGATCTCGGAACCCGCGTGGAACAGAGGCTCCATGAGCGGCGGAATCCGGGCGGAGTCCTGCATGTCGAAGACCATCAGACAGGTGCGGCGGCCGTTCTGGATGGCGAAGTAGGCCGCCTCCGGCTTGAGCCGCTCGACAATCTCCTCCATCATCTTGGACATGGTTCCGTCGGATATCGAACGATTTGTGATCTGGGTGTCCATCTGTGCGGTGAGCAGCATGCGCATGACGACTCATCCCTCCGGCGAACCGCACCCGGTGCCGTGTGCACACGCGGGAAGCCGCACACGCGGGAAGTACCGGCCCGGTTCTTTCCCGTTCCCTCCAGCGTCGTCCCGGCCGTGCGTCCCGGCAACCACTGCCGTTCTCCCGGGCAGCGTTCCTCCCGTGCGTCTCCCCGCCGGGAATGCCGCCGGGCCCGTTCACCTCGCCGCGCCCAGGGAAGAGGGAGGCAATGGGAGACATCCGGATCGGTACGTGTTCATGGACGGACAAGGCACTGGTGTCCAGTGGCTGGTATCCGGCAGGCCGGCGCGATGCCGAGGGCAGGCTGCGGCACTACGCGAGCCAGTTCCCGGTGGTGGAAGTGGACGCGACGTACTACGGCCTGCCCAGCACCCGGAACAGCCTCTTGTGGGCCGATCGCACCCCTGAGGACTTCCGCTTCGACGTGAAGGCGTTCTCCCTGCTCACCGGGCACCCGACTCCGCCGAGCGCGATGCCGGCCGATCTGCGCCCGGTTCTCACCCGTCATCGGGGCCGGACGGAAGCCGATCCGGGTCTGCTGGACGAGGTATGGGCACGGTTCGGCGCAGCGCTCGAACCGCTGCGCGGTGCCGGGCGGCTGGGGACCGTGCTGTTCCAGTTCCCGCCGCAGCTCGCCCCGGGGAGGCCGGCGGCGGCCTTCCTGCGCCGGTGCCGTGAGCGAGCCGCAGGGTGGCCGATGGCCGTGGAGTTCCGGCACCCCGGTTGGTGGCGTGAGGACCACATCGCCGCGACGACCGCACTCCTGACCGAACTGGACGCCGCTGCGGTGGCCGTGGACATGGTGCAGACGCTCCCCGCCTCCGTACCCCCGGTCGCCCCGGTCACCTCCTCGCAGTTCGCGGTGGTGCGCTTCCACGGGCGTAACAGCGCCTGGGGAACCGGCACCAAGGAGGAGAGGTTCCGCCACTCCTACACACGCGAGGAACTGTCCGAGTGGATCCCCCGCATCCGGGCGATGGCCGAACAGGCGCGAGAGGTCCACGTCCTGTTCAACAACTGCTGCGCCGACGCGTCCGTCCGCGCCGCGCAGTCCATGCGTCAGTTGCTGGCCCCTCCAGGGCGGCCGGCGACGGAGGCCGAGGACGCACACGGAGCCGGATGACGCGTACAGGAGCGGCGGAAGGCCCCGCGTATCGTCAAAGGCATGCGTCTGAGCACCGTGATCCTCCCCATCCACCGGTGGAGCGAGGGACAGAAGAACTGGCAGAAGGCCGAGGACCTCGGGTTCCACGCCGCGTACACGTACGACCACTTGTCCTGGAGGTCGTTCCGGGACGGACCATGGTTCGGCGCCGTCCCCACACTCACGGCCGCGGCGACGGCGACACGGGGCATCCGCCTGGGCACCCTTGTCACCTCGGTCAAGCCTCGTTCACGCATCACGATGTGATGCACGTATAGCTCGATGAGGGAAGCGCTGCGTCATGCTCGGGTGGCGAGCCGCCCAAACAGAGCTCGGGAGAGATCCCTGCCTACTTCTTCGGCTCCGCTCTCCAAGGCCGTCAAGCTCACAGACTCATCCGGCTCAGTGCGCAACATGTTCAGTGAACGGCCAAAACTCAAAGGCTGAGCTTGATTTCGCGACCGATACGGGTCGAAGGTGTCGATGGTGATCGTGTCTCCTACCGAAACGCCCATCGCTACGACGACGTGCTGCTGCTGGATGATTCTCAAAGCACCCGTAAAGCGCAGCATCTCGGCGACCTGCTTTGGCAGCGCATCACGATCCAGAATCGAGCCCATCTGGTCTTTTGGAAGAGATGCTCTGGTCGACACCTGGCCAGACTTGTAGAGCCTGACTTCCAGGAGTTCTCCTGGGTGTGGTTTGTTCCAATCGCGGCGGCGTTCGCACTTGATGCTGACCGCAGCATGATCTGCGTGCCGGGAAAGACTCAACGCGGCAGCACTTTCAACGAAATCCATTCCCCGAATGCGGCCCACCAGTGAATCGGTGGATCGCTCCATTTCGCGGGTAGTGTACCCAAGATAATCCATCGGTAGAACGTGGAGTTCGATCGCAGAGCCCTGGCCGCTGAAGGTACTTGCCCTATCGTTTTCTTCCGCCCAGCTCAGAACCGGCTGCTGGGTCAACCTTTGGAATTCCAGAGAAGATGGCTTGGCAGCCAACTCTCGCAACCCTTGGGCTACTTTGGCCTGAAGGTCGACACTATTCGTGAAAGCGTCTCGGAACACGCCTGTTGGGTATGCCTCTACGATGCGCACGAACTTATGCTGGTCCGGCTCGAACCAAATATCGTTCTTTCGATAGACCAGCCGTGGAATGCCCTTTTTCTGTGCATGCACCCACTCGTCGTGTGTGGCGGACTGTCCGGTCTCTGGAAACACATGACCGTAGTTGGGGCCGAGTAGGAACAGGCATGCATCCGAGGACTCAAGGGCGGCCAGGCACGCCTCCCTGCTCGGTATCGCCTGGGCTGAGAAGTCCTCGAAGCGAACAGGTGTATGGCCCAAGGCTTGGAGCAAACCGGGGAGGGAGTCGCGCTCTTCCTCCAGACCCTTTCGAACACTGCTGATGAAGACTCTCACGCTACGGTGTCTCCGTTGGTATAGGTTCGGCGACGAACCTGGTTGGCCTTTGTGACACATAGTAGCGGGAAGGGTGCGGGGGCGGATCTGATGGCCGAGATCTCGGAAGAGGCGATACGCGCCTACTGGAAGGAACACCGGGAGCAGTTGCGTCAGAGTGAGACTCAGCGGTCGATGTTGACCAACCTCGTGCTCATCATGACAGCAGCGTTGAGCGCTCTCATCGTTCAACAGCGCTTCTCGCTGTACGTCGTGCCCCTATGTGTCTTTGTATCGCTGTCCGGACTGTATGGCGCAGTGACTGTGGCGAAGTACTACGAGCGGGCCTCATACCACCTGTCTCAGGCCCGAGCCTTGACCAGAGACCTTGTGGATCTTGGGATCTTGGGTACGGGCGAAAGATTGGCGCAGGCGCGAGCGGATCACTACCGTGCCTTCCCCCGGATGCATCGCATCCGTCTCTACAGGCTGTGGGTGATCCTTCATGTTGCTGTCGGGCTCTACGGGTTGTCGCTGCTGTCCGTATGCGTAGCCACAGCCTGAATTCGGGCTGGAACCAACATGTCAGATGCTGGTGAAGTTACGGTTCTGACGACAAGAGGCGCGGGCGAGGTACATCGTGTACACGCGCTACGGAAGCCCTAAGTCCTTAGCCGAGCTGGGACATGGCCTCGGTAGCGAGCGCTTCGAAGATCTTTGAGTCGACAGCGAAGTCGGAGTCCGCGATCGGCCAGTGGATCACGATCTCGGTGAAGCCGAGCTCCTGGTGGCGGCCGGCGAAGTCGACGAAGGCGTCCACGGACTCCAGCGGCCTGTTCCGGTCGGGGGTGAAGCCGTGGAGCAGGGTCTTGTCGAGGCCGGCTACGTCCCGGCCGACCTCGGTGCACGCTTTGTTGAGCCTCTCGATCTGCCCGCGCAGCGCCTCGATCGACTGCTCCGGGGTGCCTGTCTCGTACAGCTTCGGGTCGCCGGTCGTCACCCATGCCTGTCCGTGGCGGGCGGCCAGCTTCAGGCCGCGTGGGCCGGTCGCCGCCACCGCGAACGGCAGTCGGGGCCGCTGTACGCATCCAGGGAGGTTCCGGGCCTCCTCAGCCGTGTAGAAGTCGCCCTTCTGCGAGACCGCTCCCTCCGTGAGCAGCCGGTCCAGCAGCGGCACGAACTCGCCGAAGCGGTCCGCCCGCTCCTTCGGTGTCCACACCTCCTGGCCGAGCGCCGTCGCGTCGAAGCCGTTGCCGCCGGCCCCGATGCCCAGGGTGATCCGCCCGCCGGAGATGTCGTCGAGCGAGATCAGCTCCTTGCCGAGGGTCACAGGGTGCCTGAAATTGGGTGACGTAACGAGGGTGCCCAAGCGCAGGCGGTCCGTGGCCGTGGCAGCGGCGGTGAGGGTGGGCAGAGCGCCGAACCACGGGCCGTCGCGGAAGGTGCGCCAGGAGAGATGGTCGTAGGTGTACGCGGCGTGGAAGCCGAGCTCCTCGGCGCGCTGCCACTTGGCGCGGCCCCCCTCGTGCCAACGGTCGACGGGAAGGATCACGGTGCTCAGGCGCAGGCTCATGCCACTGAGCCTATGCCGGACTCGGCCCTCGTCTCCTCCCGAGCGAAGACGAGCGGGACCGCACGGGCTGCTTGACGTCGCACATGGCGACGAGATCGTTGATCCCTTGGCGCCCGCTTATTGCGCGGCGGTGACCGACCAGCCGTAGCGGGAGAAGACGGGGCCACCGTTCCGATACGCGGCCAGGGCCTGCGCAGAGGTCGGGAACGCAGGCTGGGGCAGGCCGTCGGCGGGGATCCACTGGGCAGTCAGGTGCTTGTCCGGCTCGGTGTTCGTCAGTTCACCGGTCCACGTGTCGGTGGCGAAGACGAAGAGGACGAATTGCCCGGCCTGGTCCCAGCCCTGTTCAACGTGGATGACGTGGGCGAGGGCGAGATCCGCCGGGTCGACGAGCAGGCCGGTCTCCTCCTTGAGTTCGCGGGCGGCGGCCTCGTCGAGGGCTTCGCCGGGTTCGGCCTTTCCGCCGGGGAGGGTCCAGGCCGGCTGCGGGGACCAGTTGCGGGCTCCGTAGAGCACGGCGGCGATCGTGTCGGCGTCCTTGTCGTGGACGATCACGCAGACTGCGTTGCGGCTGTTCATCACGCTGGTGTTGATCACGTGCCCACTCCTCGTCGACGTGCCGGAAGGTGTCGGTGGTCCTGGCGGGCGGCTCGGACCGGCCGGGCTGCTCGGAACGTGGGGGTGCTGCTCAGCGCCTGAGCATGAGGTGGTCGGCGTCGGCACGGGAGAAGACCAGGTCGGTCATGTGCTTCGGGGTTTCGTTGCACCGGACGGGCGGCTGCGGTCGTCGCATGGCTCGGGGGTAGGTGGCCGGGTCGTAGTCGTTGGTGAGCGTGTAAGCGTGGAAGCCATGCTCGTGCAGGGTGTCGATGATGTCGGCGGCGCTCTCGTCCTGCTTGACCAGGAGCCTGGGGGTGACTTCCACGACGAGTTCGGCGTCGTCGCGCAGGTGTGGGAGCGCGGGTAGCAGCCCGCGGATGGCTGCTGCTTCGGCGCCTTCGACGTCGATCTTGATGATGCGGGTGGTGGCGAGCTCGGCCCCGCTGATCAGGCCGGCCAGGGGTGCGGTCGGCACGTCGAAGGCCGTGTGTACGTGGCTGGGCTGGACGGCGGTGGTGTGGCCGAGGTTGGAGGGGTCCTCCAAGTACAGGGTCAGGGTGCCGTGAGTGTCTGAGGCGGCGGAGCGGACGGCCCGGATGTTGGTGCGGTGGTTGGCGGTGGCCGCGGTGGTCAGGTCGTCGTGGAACTGCGGGGAGGGCTCGATGGCGATGACGTGGCCATGGGGGCCGACGACGTGGGAGGCCAGGAGGCTGAAGGCGCCGCGGTGGGCTCCGACGTCGATGAAGGTGTCCCCGGGGCGGAGCCGGTCGCGCAGGAAGGCGCTCAGGTTCGGCTCCCACTCGCCGAACAGGTACTGGTAGCGCTGGATGACGTCGCTGGTGGTGACGCCGATCTTGTCGCCGGACCGCAGCCGGGCGGTCGTGCGAACGGGGTGGGTTCGCAGGTGCTCGTCGAGGAAGCGGCCGACGAGCTGGGCCTTGCCCACGGTGCCGGGGGCGTGGCGGACGTAGGCCCGCAGTGTGCGGGCGAGTGCGGAGGCGGACACGGGCGGCTCCTTCGGGTGGTGGTGATGAGGAACGGGGTCCTGGGCTGGCCGGCGGTGGCAGACTGGCCAGGAGAACGCTTGTGGTGTTGAGGGGAGTTGGCGGTGGCCGAGCGCATTCCGGTGGTGTTTCTGCTGGTGGGGCTCACCGGTTCGGGGAAGACCACCTATGCCCAGCGGAAGCTGGAGCCCGAGGGTGCTGTACGGCTGTCGGTGGACGAGGTCGTCTATGAGCGGCACGGCCGGTACGGCGTCGACTACCCGGAGAACACCTACTTCGAGAAGGAGGGCCCGGTCGTCGCCGAGCTGCACGAGCGGCTTGCCGAGCTGGTGGCCGAGGGCCTGGATGTGGTGTGGGACCACGGGTTGTGGCCGCGTAAGGACCGCGACGCGATGAAGGAGCTGGTGGAGTCTGCCGGCGGGCGGTGGCGGCTGCTGTACTTCCCCCTCGGGCGCGATGAGCTGCTGCGTCGGCTGGCGGAGCGCAACGAGCGGGAAGATGCCAACGCGCTCGTCGTGACGCCGGAGGCCCTGGACGACTTCTTCGCCCGTTTCGAGGTTCCTCAGGGCGAAGGCGAGGAGATCGTGGAGCCGGACTGGCTCTGAGGCGTGTGCGGGCGCCAGGTGGTGGCGATCTTGGCGGCTTCGGCGGCCCAGCCGTCCGGCAGGCGATCGAGGCTGACGCGGCGGAAGGCCAGACGGGGATCGGCGACGTCGATGCGGCCGTTGTGACGATCGATGTGCTGCAACAGGCGGGATGCCTCACTGCGGACGGCCGGGGTGTGCTCGGCCCACTCGCCGGAGGTGAACCGGTCGACTCGCCGGCGCAGGTCGTCCAGGACGCCCGAGCGCCACTTGAAGTGGTGCACACACGCGAGCGTGTCCGGGTCGGGCTTGTGGCCCGGTGCTCGGTGGTTGCCGGACGCCACGGTCACCGAGGAGTGGGCGAGGACGATCTTGCGGGGGTCGCTCTTGAGGAGCCGGTGGGTGAGGTGTCCGCCGAGTGGGAAGGCCCGGTCCAGTCCGGTTTCCGGGCGCCAGAGGGCCAGGCGGCCGTCGTTGGTGACGCGATCGAGCATCAGCCCGCCGATCACCTTGTGCCTGGTGGCCTCGGCCTGGGCGATCATCTCGGCGAGCGGGGCGGGGTGGGTATGGAACTCGTCGGAGTCGGCGATCAGGTGCCAGCCGGTCCCGGCCTGTTCGCGCAAGGAGTCGCGGAGCTGGGTGTTGGTGTGCTCGTGCCACGGCCCGGTGCTGATCCGGGCGGGGACGATGCCGAGGTCGTGGCTGGCCGCGATGAGCTGGTGTCGCCAGGCGCCGTGGACGTGGTCGGGGAAGTGGAAGGCGAGGTGGAACCGTTCGATGCCGAGCCGGCGGTAGTGGGCGGTCCAGGCGGCCAGCAGGGCCGGTTCGACCGGGCCGACCACCGCGACCAAGGCGGGAGAGACGGGCGTCTTCATCGGCACTCCTTGGCCAGGCGGGTGTAGGTGTCGGTGAGAAAGGCGGCCTGCTCGGCCACCGAGTTCATGTCCAGGACCCCGCGCGCCGAAGGTCCCGGGCGGGCGGGCGCGTCGGCCGTGAGCTGGTCCAGCGTCTTGGCGAGGGTGTCCGGATCACCTGCCGGGAAGAGTCGGACCCACGGCTCCCCGGTGAGCCGGGCGGTCAGCTCGGAGTCGTGTGCGGAGACGATCAGCGGGACGGCGAGGCGGGCGGCGTCCATGACCAGTCCGGATTCCTTGCCCACGCCGGGCTTCCGGGCGACGAGGGCCGCGTCGGCGGCGGCGTACACAAGCCGCAGGACCTGCTCGCCGACCGGTCCGGGCACGGTGTGAAGGCGGACGTTGGGGAGCTGGTGCCAGCGTGTGAGGACAGCGTCGTCCAGTGGGGTGCCGCACACCAGGACGTGCAACGGGGTGGTGAGGCGGGCGAGGGCGGCGTCGATGGTGGGGATGTCCTTGTACGGCCACCAGCCGCCGACCACGCACACCGCCTTCGCGTCGGCGGGGATGGTGAAGGCGGTGCGGGCACCGTCGCGCTCGGTGTCGGTCAGCGGCCGGTCGTCGTCGACCGCGAACGCCCGTACCACGCCGGGAAGGTGAGGGAAGGCCGGCGCGATCTGGTCGCGGACGGCGGTGGTCGGGTACAGCGCGATCACCCGCTTCTCGCCCGCGCGGGCGAGCCGGCCCAGCCACCGGACAGGACTGTCTTCGGTGGTGACCGCCTCGTGGATGAACCGCAGGTGTGGGGTGCCGCCGAGCAGGGCGGCGGCACCATGCAGGGCCTCGCTCGCGCTGAGGATCACCACTGCCGAGGCCCGCGGGGCGAAGCGAAGTGCGGTGCGAAGGCAGGCGGCCTCGGTCAGGCACCGGGCGAGAAGGGTGATCTGGTGCGGGGACCTGCGGACCGCCAGCGGCCAGCGCCGGGAGGTGAAGACCTGCTGGCCGACGGCGGAGACCCGTGCTGCCGCCCGCGCGGCCGCCAGAAGGATCTTCGCCGCCGGCCCGACCGGACCGACGGCAACCCGGGTACCTGCCCGCGCCAGCGGGGCCTGGTAGTCGCACAGGCCGCCCGGGGCGATGACGAGGCTGTCCGGCCGCGCGGCGGCGAGCGCCGCCAGCGTGCGCTGGTGGTGTCCGCCTACTCGGTGTGCGTACGGCTCGATCAGCACCAACGGCTCGGGGGTGGTGTTCATCCGGTGACCGCCTGCTCGCCGTACAGCGTGGTGAAGTGCTGGTGCAGCCAGGGCGGGTCGTTGAGCGCCTCGAAGCGCTGCGGGTCGCGGGCGGCGGCCTTGGCGAAGCCAAGTCCGTCGCGGGCGCCGGCCGCCGCGTAGGCGGCGAATTCGCCGTCGCGGCTGGCCGTCCAGGCGGCGATCCGTTCCTGGGCGGAGAAGTCGGTCATGCCGTACTCGCTGCCACGCGCGAGCATCGCGCACTCGCGAAAGCCCGCCCTCCACGCGTGGAACGGGCTCTGGTTGAATCGTGTGACCCCGGCGGTCTGACGGCTGAACTCGACCCGGCCGGGCAGCGCGGCCAGCACATCGACGGTTTGGCCCATCTCCCTCAGCGCCGAGCGGCGGATCAGCTTGAGCCCGCCGTAGCCGTAGGTAAGGCCGTTGACCGGGTTGACCGCCTGCCAGACCCGCATCGCCACCCCTTCAGAAAGCGGTTCCACCGAGGCAGTGGGGAACTCGGGGTCGATGGCGAAGTCGCCGTCAGCGAGAAAGAACGTCTCGGTGTCGACCATCTCGGCGGTGAGCCGGTAGGCGCGTCGCATCCCGCGGACTCCGTGCAGGCGCTTGACGGTGCCGCCCAGCACACGGGCGAGGCGGGTGTGCAGTGAGCTGGCCAGCGGCTCATCGTACGAGAGTTGTACCGCCTCGAACCCGGTCACTTGATCGCCTCCAGGTAGCGGGCGGCCACAACGTCCGGCGTGAGGTCAGCGGTGGAGGCGTACGCGCGCTTGGCGTGTACCAGGTAGAACTCGACGTCGGTGGCGAGGCGCTCGACGATCTGGACGGCCTGATCGTCGGTGTCGAACAGCAATTCGTTGTCGATGTGCTCGGCCAGCCAGCCGGCACGTGGGCCGATCACGGGCAGGCCCATCGCCTGGCAGTCGATGACCGACATGGACCAGGGGCAGCCGGGGCGGAAGGGGGCGATGCCGAAGTGGGCGCCGGCCAGCAGGTTGCGGTAGCGGATGCGGTCGCCGCGGTCGGAAGCGATGGTGACGCCGTCCATGGTCGCCAGCTGCTCCAGGTGCCGTTCTGGGCTGGGGTCGAGGCGGATGCGCTCAGGGCTGCGGGTGCCGAACAGGTCCATCACCGTGAGCCGGACCGGGGCGTCGGCGACGAGGCGGCGGGCGAGCTGGGTGAAGCGGGCGGTGCCGTAGTGCCTGTACAGGCGGTGGTTGTAGATGCCGGTGACCCTGCCTTCGGGCGGGGTGATGTCGGCCGGGTCGCGCACCAGCCGTACGTCTCTGGGGGCGGGGACGATGTGCAGCTTGTCGCCGAGGTCGACGCCAGTGCGGGCGGCAGCCGCAGTGGTCCAGGAGGCGGCGGTGGAGGAGTGGACCAGGAGGCGGTCGCAGGCCGCGAGGCCGGCGGCGAAGGCAAGCAGCACGCTGCGACCGAGGCTGCTGTCGTTCATCGCGGGGTCCAGCTCCAGGACGCCGGTGTCGGTGAAGGAGAACGGCAGGTAGTGGCAGTATCCGGCGATCTGCGCGTCCGCCCCGGCTTCCAGAAGTGCGGCCCTGATCGCGGGGGCGGCCTCGATCTGGTTGGCCACCACCACCTCGGGCTGCCGGTCGCGGATCAGGGGGACGAGGGCGTCCATCCCGGGGTCGAAGCGGGCCCGGTACTTGGTGGACGGCGAGATGGTGGGCACGAAGTGCACACGGGCGTCGCCGGCCGGGACCGGGGAGGCCACGGTCACCTCGGCCCCGACGTCGGTCAGGGCCGGGGTGAGCATGTCGGCGAAGGTGAAGCCGGAGTCGGCGGCCAGTTGGCTGGAATTGGAGACGTTGAGCAGGTACAGCACGCGCATCGCTAGGACCCTCCTCGTTTGGGCCCGGGGGTCGACCTGGGCCGGTAGAGGAAGGAAACCGGCGGCCGGGGCCGTGACAGAATGGTGAATTGAGATCACTCACGGTTCATTCATCTCATCCAGCATCCAAGGCGGGGGCTTTGATGGACGCGCGGGACGACGCCCTGACAATCGAGCAGGCAGCCGAGGCGTTCGCGGCGGAAGTCGCCTACTGGCGCGAGGTACGGGGTCTGGCCAAGCGAGAGTTGGCCCGAAGGATGGCCTTCGACCCGTCTTACGTGAGTCACGTCGAATCGGGTCGGCACAAACCGACCGAGGACTTCGCCCGCCGCGCGGAGGAAACCTTGAACGCGGGCAAGGCGATCTGGAAGCGCTGGCTGGACTTCGAGGCGGTCAAGGCCCGCACGTCGCCATCGGCGGCCGTACCAGCCCCCCGCAGAGTTGAGCAGCCGTACGCGACCGGCTCGGCAATCGTCGTCGAGCACGACGCAGCCCGCCTGGACTACGACGGCCGTCTCTACCGGCTGACGATGCGCCGTCTGCTGCGGAACACCGGCAGCGAACCGATCACCCGCTACCTGATCCGCATCAGCGTCGACCGCTACCCGGGCGAGCCGGAACGGTCCAACGCCCACTACCGCGAATACCCGCTGACCTGGGATGAGCTTGCTCTCGCTGCGACCTGCCGCGGCGAGACGATGCGCTGGCAGACCAAGCACGACCGCGACGCTTTCAAGGAAGTCTGGCTGTTGTTCGAGAACGAACAGGGCCGCTTCCCGCTGTACCCGGGCGAGTCGGTATGGATCGAGTACGCCTACTCGGTGGGCGAGGAGAAGTGGGGCCGCTGGTTCCAGCGTGCCGTCCGCCTGCCTACCGAACATCTGGGGGTTGAACTCGCCTTCCCTGCCGCACTCGACCCCGCGGTGTGGGGCACCGAGACCTCCATGACCGCCGAAGCGACTCCGCTTCGCACTGCACCGGTCCAGCGCGAGGAGAGCGGGATGCGTGTCTTCTCCTGGAGCACTTCCACACCCGCTCTCCATGCCCGCTACCGTCTGGAGTGGCGATTCCGGGTCAGTCCCGAACATGAAGCGAATCAAAGGGAGTTCAGGTGCTCCAGGTGCGGCCCAGTGAACAGATGCGTGACCTCGGCGTCGTGCAGCGCGGGGCCCCCGTGCTTGCCGAGCGTACGCGCGTCTTCGACCTGCCGGCCGAGCGCGAGACGGCCGAACAGGCCGTCGAGAGGCTGTTCTCCTCGATGGAGCGGATCGGGCAGGTCCACCCCTTCGCCAAGGGCATGGGCATCGCGGCGCCTCAGATCGGCATCGGCCGGGCCGCCGCCGTGGTCCAGCCCCCCGACCAAGGCACCCCGGCGATCATCCTGCTGAATCCCCGCATCATCGACCGTTCGAGCGACGCGGACGAGCAGTACGAGGGATGCCTCAGCTTCTTCGACGTGCGCGGCTTGGTCCCCCGGCCACTGCGGATCACCGTGGAGACCAACACGTTGGAGGGCCAGACGGTGACCGCCACCTACGAACGCGGACTTGCCCGGCTGATCCACCACGAGATCGACCACTTGGACGGCCTGCTCTACACCGCGCGCATGGGGACGGGGGTCGCCCCCATCCCCATCGAGCAGTACCGCCAGACCGGCCGCTCGTGGGCCTACGAGCAGTAACGGCCAGCATTGCTTTCGGACTCACCAACCTGGGCTTGTCCTTCCGATTTCACTTCCCGCTGGCGCCGTAGTGGCTGCTCGTCCTTGGGATTCGACTTTCTGAGACAGCGGACCTGAGATGTGTCCGCTGCCCCGGGTCAAGGCGGTCATGGGGTTTGCCCGGGCCGCCCGCTGCGGTCCTTCGACGCCTTCGTGGACTTCGCGGGAACGCACTTCGCCCTCGGGTTCACCGAGATCGTCGTTCACTGGCCGGTACCGGACTCCGGCTTCGCCCTGGACACCGAGGTGTTCGAACGGATCGCCACCGAGGCCCTGGCCCAACTCGTCTGAACCATTCCCCTTCCGCAGCGGGAGAGACTCCGGAGACAGTCCGGGCCCGAGGGGTACCGCCTCCAGGCGGGGCGGTACCCCGGGAACCCCTCGGCATATGCCGGTGTCAGATTTCGCAGCTCAAGGACTCGCTCTCTCAGATGTGCGCCCCTCTGCACGCCCGTGCGACTCCGTACGGGAGAATGCCGGGGTGACCTCAGCTACCGACTCGCCTCTGCCTGCCGTGACCCGGCTGATCGCCACCGATCTGGACGGCACTCTCCTGCGCGACGACAAGACCCTGTCGGACCGGACGACCGCCGCCCTGGCAGCCGCCGAGGAGGCGGGGGTCGAGGTCTTCTTCGTCACCGGAAGGCCCGCCCGCTGGATGGACGTCGTCAGCCCCCATGTGCAGGGCCACGGCATGGCGATCTGCGCGAACGGGGCCGCGGTCGTCGATCTCCACGACGGCCGGCTGCTCACGGTCCATCCGCTGGACCGGGTCATCGCCCTGGACGTGGTCGCCGCTCTGCGGGAGGCCGCCCCCGGGGTTTCGTTCGCAGTCGAACTGGCCACCGGCATCCACTACGAACCGGCCTACCCCCCGTTCCACATGGACCCGGGCGCCACGGTCGCCGTCGCGGAGAAGCTGCTCCACGAGGCGGCTCCGGGCACCGGCGCACCGGTCCTGAAGGTCCTCGCCCACCACCCCGAACTGGCCCCGGACACCTTCCTCGCACTGGCCCGCGAGATCGCGGGTGACCGCGCGTCGTTCACCCGGTCCAGTCCCACCGCGCTGCTGGAGATCAGCGGCCTCGGTGTTTCCAAGGCCCGTACCCTGGCGTCCTGCTGCGCGGAGCGCGGGATCGGTCCGGACGAGGTGGTCGCGTTCGGAGACATGCCCAACGACGTGGAGATGCTGAGCTGGGCCGGCGCCTCGTTCGCCATGGGTAACGCCCATCCGGCCGCTCTGGCCGCCGCGTCAGGTGTGACGCTCACGAACGACGAGGACGGCGTCGCGGTCGTCATCGAGCGGATCCTTGCCGCACGCTGAGACCGCACGCTGAGACCGCAGGCTGAGGCTGTCTGCTGAGACCGCCTTCTGAGACCGCGCGCTGGAACCACCCTGAGGCCGCACACTGGAACCACCCTGAGGCCGGCTGTCGAAACCGCCCGCCCGGAGCCCGTCCGCGAAAGCGCACGCCTCCTGTGCGCCCGGACTGTCGGCGGGGAGCGTACGCCGGGATCCCGCGTCGGCGTACACACCTGGGCCCCTCATGTCCGGCCCTCCCAGGCTCTCAGAGCGGGACCTGCCAGGTCACGGTCGTGCCCCCGCCGTCCTCCCCGGCCCCCGGTCCGAACCAGCTCGCGCCGCCCAGGGACTCGGCGCGCCTGGAGAGATTGCGCAGGCCGCTGCGCCGGCCGCCGTCCGGGATGCCGACCCCGTCGTCCGTGACCGTCAGCCGTACGGCGTCCCGTCCGTCCGGCAGCACCGCGGTCGCGTCGACCCCGACGTCGACGCGCGAAGCCTTCGCGTGACGGAATGTGTTGGACAGCGCCTCCCGCAGAGCCGCGATGAGGTTCTTGCCCGCGAGCTCCCCCACCAACGAGTCCACCGGCCCCAGAAACCGGTGGGAAGGCATGAACCCCAGGGGCACCGCGGCCATGTTGATCTCCCGCAGTACCCGGGTCCGCAACCCTGACGGCGCCTCCGCCGGCTCCTGCTGCAGCGCGAAGATGGCGGTACGGATCTCCTGGATGGTCACGTCCAGTTCGTCGACGGCCCGGCCGACACCGGCCTGCACCCCGGGGACCGGGGAACGCCGCTGAGCGTCCTCCAGCATGATCCCGGTGGCGAACAGACGCTGGATGACCAGGTCATGGAGGTCCCGGGCGATCCGGTCCCGGTCCTCGTACACGGCGAGTCTCTCCCGGTCCCGCTGGGCTTCGGACAGCTTCAGAGCCAGTGCGGCCTGAGCGGCGAAGTGAGTGGCCAGCGTCCGCTCCGCCTGGGTGAACGGCCGGCCGCCCCTCGTCCGCGGGATGGAGAGCGCTCCGAGCACCCGGCCGCCGCTGCGCAGGGGGAGCAGCATGTGGGGGCCGAATCGGTCGGCCAGTCTGGTGATCATGCGGGGATCGGTCAACGAGTCGTCCAGGAACACCTCCTCACCCCTCAGGAGCGCCGCCACCACGGGACTCTGCGGCGGGATGATCACTCCGAGGGACGCGGACGGCCGGTCCCCAGCGACGGCGACGATCTCCAGTCCGCCCTCCGTGGCAGGGAGCAGCACGATGCCGGCCGCGGCCTCGGCGAGACGGCGCGCCTGTTCGGCGACGACGGTGAGTGCCTCGTCGGCGTCCCCGCCCGAGAGGAGGGCGGTGGTGATGGCCACCGAGCCGTCGATCCACCGTTCGCGCTGCCGGGCGGCTTCGTACGTCCGCGCGTGGCCGATGGCGATCCCCGCCTCCGTGGCCAGCACGCGCAGCATGTGCAGTTCGTCGTCCCCGAACGCGTCCCCGTCCTCTTTCTCCATCACATAGAGGTTGCCGAAGATCTTGCCCTGGACCCGGAGCGGGACCCCGAGGAAAGCACGCATCTTCGGGTGGGCGGCCGGAAATCCGGCGAAACGCGGGTCGGCCGCCAGGTCCTCCAGCTGGATCGGCGCACCCTCCTGGATCAGTGCGCCCAGGAGACCGGTGTGGCCGTCGGGCGGGCGGCCGATCGCCCTGGCGATCTCCTCGGGCACTCCATGGGTGATGAATGCGCAGAGGTTCTCACCAGGCCGTTCGACGACGCCGATGGCCGCGTACCGTGCATGGGCGAGCTCAGCCGCAGTCGCACAGATGCGCTCGAGGGTGGAGTGGAGCTCAAGGCCCGTGCCCACGGTTCTCGTCGCTTCCAGCAGCTGTGGAACACGCGCGGTCAGCTCCGCGGAGAGCCCTCGCAGGCTTCCGGCCGTCTGCTGCGGCGCTCCGGGCGAGGCCTGCTGACGCTGCTGGTCCTGCTGGTCCTGCTGGTCCTGCTGGGACATGACCCGAGCCTAATGAGCACCGAACAGTCCGGAAAGTCGGAATCGGGGTGTACTCGCCTTCTTCAGGCCCGTACGGGCGCCGCCCCCACCGGGGGCACGCGCTCCGGCCCGGTACGCACCGGCTCCTGCTCGCGTTCGAGCATCCGCCGCAGTGGACCGTCCTGCTCGGCCAGAGCGGCGTACGTCCCCTGCTGCACCACCCGGCCCCCGTCCAGCACCAGGACCTCGTCCACCGCGTCGAGTCCCGCCAGCCGATGGGTGATCAGCACGGTCGTACGTCCCTGAGTGGCCGCCAGCAGATCCGCGGTCAGCGCGTCCGCCGTCGCCAGGTCGAGGTGCTCCGCGGGCTCGTCGAGCACGAGTACGGGGAAGTCGGCGAGGAGCGCACGGGCCAGCGCCAGCCGCTGCCGCTGGCCGCCGGACAGCCGTGCCCCGTGTTCACCCACCAGTGTGCCGAGACCCTCCGGAAGTGACTGGACCCAGTCCAGCAGCCGGGCCGCGGAGAGGGCGTCCCGCAGCTGACCGTCCGAGGCATCGGTGCGGGCGAGCCGCAGATTCTCGCGGATGGAGCTGTCGAAGACATGGGCGTCCTGGGCGCACAGCCCCACGAAGGTCCTGACCTTGTCCCCGTCCAGGGCGGAGGCCTCCACGCCACCGAGACGGTACGACCCCTCCCGGGCGCCGAGGAAGCGGAGCAGGACCTGGGCGAGCGTGGACTTCCCCGATCCCGACGGACCCACGACGGCCACCCGCTTGCCGGGGTGCAGTGTCAGGCCGACGGAGTGCAGCGCATCACGCTCCGCTCCCGCGTACCGGGCCGACAGCCCTCGTACCTCGAGGGGGAAGGGCGAAGCGGGCGGTGCGGCCGGGCCGGCCGGTTCCTCCACCGGTACGGGGGCGTCCAGCACCTCGAAGACCCGCTCCGCGCTCCGCTCGACCCGCCGGCGGTACTGCACCGCGAGCGGCAGCCCGGTCACGGCCTCGAACGCTGCGAGGGGCGTGAGAACCACCACGGCGAGTTCCACCCCTTCCAGCCGTCCGTCCAGCACCGCGGGCAGCGCGACGATCGCCGCGCCCACCACGGTGAGCCCGCAGATCAGGGCGATGAGTCCACCCCCCAGTGCGGTCGCGGTCGCCGCACGCGAGGCGATCCGTGTGAGGACGCCGTCCGCCGTGCGCACCTGCTCCCTACGGGAGGGCAGCGCACCGGCGACAGTCAGCTCGGCCGTCCCGCCGAGAAGATCGGCGACCCGTACGGCCAGAGCGGCCCGGGCGGGTGCCAGCCTGCGCTCGGCGCGCCGGGCGCAGGCATCGCTCAGCACGGGCACGCCCACCCCCGCGAGGAGCAGCCCGGCGGCCAGTACGGCGCCTGCCTCGGGCAGCATCCAGCAGGTGAAGGCGACAGACCCCGCCCCGACCGTGAGTGCCGTCCCCGCGGGCAGCAGCCACCGCAGCCAGTAGTCCTGCAGCGTGTCCACGTCGGAGACCAGCCGGGAGAGCAGGTCACCCCGTCGCGTGGCCCGAAGGCCGGCGGGCGCGATGCGCTCCAGCCCGCTGTACACGGCCACCCTGAGCTCGGCGAGCATCCTGAGCACGGCGTCGTGGGAGACCAGCCGCTCCGCGTAACGGAAGACGGCCCGGCCGATGCCGAAGGCCCGGGTCGCGGTGACCGCGACCATCAGGTACATCACCGGAGGCTGCTCGGAGGCGCGTGAGATCAGCCATCCGGAGACGGCCATGAGCCCGACCGAGGACCCCACGGCGAGACTGCCCAGCAGCAGAGCCAGCCCCAGCTTCCCACGCCGGGACCCGGCGGCCTCCCGGACCCGGGCCAGGACGCGGCCGCCGGGCCTGGGGGAGGTGGCCTTGAGCAGCACAACCTCCCCCGCGCCCAGGCGCCCGGCCCCGTCCGGCACAGCTGAAGCCGTCACACCGGGGGCGGCCGAAGCCGTCCCGCCGGGGGCGGCCGAAGCCGTCCCACCGTCCGGCACCCTCTGTCCGGCCGGCGTCCCGCCCGGCCCCGGTGCCAGCGCCACCACACGGTCCGCGACCGGGAGCAGCGCCGGCCGGTGCACGACCAGCAGTACGGTGCGCCCCGCGGCCAGCCTGCGTACCGCGTCGACGATGCCCGCCTCCGTCTCGCCGTCCAGACTCGCCGTAGGCTCGTCGAGCAGCAGCAGCGGCCGGTCGGCGAGGAAGGCCCGCGCCAGAGCGACGCGCTGCCGCTGTCCTGCGGAGAGCCCGGCGCCGTCCTCACCCAGCGGTGTCCCGGCGCCGTCCGGCAGTGCGTCCACGAAGTCGCCTGCCCCTGCCTCCCGCAGTGCCGCCATGACCGCCGCGTCGTCCGCGTCCGGGCGGGCCAGCCGCACGTTCTCCGCGATCGTCCCGGCGAAGAGATGAGGGCGCTGGGGCACCCAGGCGATCTGCTCGCGCCAGCGATCGGGGGAGAGGGCTGACAGATCGGTTCCGCCGACCCGTATCCGCCCCTCGTCGGGCACCGTGAACCCCAGCACCACATCGAGGAGCGTGGACTTACCGATCCCACTGGGACCGACCAGAGCGACGGTCTCCCCCGGCTCGACCACGAGGGAGGCGGTATCGAGGGAGGGCTCGGCCCTGCCCTGACGCCTGACCGTCACCCCGTCCAGCTCCAGCCGCAGCGACTGCGGCACCTCCTCGGAGCCACCGGCCGTGGGCTCGGTCTCCAGCACCTCGAATATCTCCTCCGCGGCCGAGAGTCCTTCCGCGGCCGCGTGGTACTGCGCGCCGACCTGGCGGATCGGCAGATAGGCCTCCGGCGCCAGGATGAGAACCACCAGCCCCGTGTAGAGGTCGAGCTCTCCGTGGACGAGCCGCATTCCGATCGTCACCGCGACCAGGGCCACCGAGAGAGTCGCCAGCAGCTCCAGGGCGAAGGAGGAGAGAAAGGCGATGCGGAGCGTCTTCAGCGTGGCCCTGCGGTACTGCGAAGTGATGCTGCGAATCGATTCGGCCTGTGCCTTGGCCCGTCCGAAGACCTTCAGCGTCGGCAGTCCGGCGACCACGTCGAGGAAGTGCCCGGAGAGCCGTGACAGCAGTCTCCACTGCCGGTCCATCCGGGACTGGGTGGCCCATCCGATCAGAATCATGAAGAGCGGAATCAGCGGCAGCGTCACCACGATGATCGCCGCCGACACCCAGTCCTCGGTGACGATCCGGGCCAGCACCGCCACCGGGACGACGACTGCGAGACCGAGCTGGGGGAGATAACGCGAGAAGTAGTCGTCGAGGGCGTCGACGCCCCGGGTGGCAAGAGCGATCAGCGACCCGGTGCGCTGCCCGCTCAGCCATTCCGGCCCCAGGCTGGAGGCACGTTCCAGAAGCCGGCCGCGCAGTTCGGACTTGACCGCGGAACTCGCCCGGTGCGCGGCCAGTTCGGTCAGCCAGGCCACGAGCGCCCGCCCCAGCGCGACAGCGGTGAGCAGGAGGAGGGGGGTGCGGAGCGCGGCAGCGCTCAGCCCGTCCTCGAACCCGCCCACCACCACCTCGGCGACGAGCATGGCCTGGGCGATGACCAGGGCAGCTCCGAGCAGGCCCAGTGCCACCACGGCCGCCATGAAGAACCGGGTGGCCCGGGCGTACCGGAGCAGACGCGGGTCGATCGGTTTCACGTGAAACAGCTCCCCAGTGAGCTCATGCCGTTCGCTCAGCCAGTTCGGTGCACAGGGCACGTTCGGTGTGCCGCATCGGCCGGTTCACGGCGCATCGGCACGTTCGGTGGACATCGCCGGTCGGTGGACATCGCCGGTCGGTGGACATCGGCGGCCGATGGACATCGGCGGACAGCGCGCATCGACGGACAGTGCGCATCGGCGATCAGTGCGCATCGGCGATGTGATGCGTGCCTATGCGCTTGCGGAACACCCAGTACGTCCATCCCTGGTACAGCAGCACCACCGGAGTGGCGATACCGGCGCACCAGGTCATGATCTTGAGGGTGTACGGGCTGGACGACGCGTTGGAGACCGTGAGGTTCCAGGCGTCGTTCAGCGAGGACGGCATCACGTTCGGGAAGAGCGTGAGGAAGAGCATCGCGACCGTCGCAGCGATGGTCACACCGGAGAACGCGAAGGACCAGCCCTCGCGCCCCGCCGCTATGGCACCGATGGCCACGAGCAGGGATGTCACGGCGATGACCATTGCCATCAGGCTCCAGCCGTTGCCGTTGTCCGCCTGGGTCAGGACGAGGAAGCCCAGCGCGAGCACCGCGGTGGCCAGGCCCAGCTTGAGGGCCAGACCGCGTGCTCGCTTCCGTATGTCCCCGACCGTCTTGAGCGCGGCGAACACCGAGCCGTGGAAGGTGAAGAGGAACAGGGTGACCAGTCCGCCCAGGAGGGCGTACGGGTTGAGCAGGTCCCAGAGATTGCCGACGTACTCCATGTCGGCATCGATCTTCACGCCGCGGACGATGTTCCCGAAGGCCACGCCCCAGAGAACGGCCGGGATCAGCGAGGTCCAGAAGATCGCGTGCTCCCAGTTGGTCTGCCAGCGCTCCTCGGGCCGCTTCGCCCGGTACTCGAACGCCACTCCGCGCACGATCAGGCAGAGCAGGATGACCAGCAGGGGCAGATAGAAACCGGAGAACAGGGTGGCGTACCACTCCGGAAAGGCCGCGAACGTCGCACCGCCCGCGCTGAGCAGCCAGACCTCGTTCCCGTCCCAGACCGGCCCGATCGTATTGATCAGAACCCGGCGCTCCTTGCGGTCACGGGCCAGCAGCTTGGTGAGGACCCCGATACCGAAGTCGAATCCCTCCAGGAAGAAGTAGCCGGTCCACAGGACGGCGATGAGCACGAACCAGACGTCGTGGAGTTCCATCTCGCAGCTCCGCTTGATCTCAGTAGGAGAAGGCCATCGGCCGGTCGGCGTCCTGGTCGTGGCCGCCGATCCGGGTGGGCGGGTCGAGGTCGGCCTCGGTGAGCTCGGGCGGTCCGGCCTTGACGTACTTCAGGAGCAGCTTGACCTCGATGACGGCGAGCACCGCGTAGAGCGCCGTGAAGCCGATCATGGAGGTGAGGATCTCCCCCGGCGAGACCCCCGGAGAGACCGCGTCACGGGTCTGGAACACCCCGTACACCACCCAGGGCTGGCGGCCCATCTCGGTGAAGATCCAGCCCCAGGAATTGGCGATCAAGGGGAAGAGCATGGTCCAGAGGGCGGTGATCCAGTAGAGCCTGGCGAGCTTCGGACTCAGCGCCTTGTTCCTGAACAGGACCAGATTCGGCACCTCGTCCTCACCGGTGCGCAACGCCGGCGGCAGCAGGAACTTCCGCCGCGTCAGCCACAGTCCCAGCAGACCGAGCCCGAAGGACGCCATACCGAAGCCGATCATCCAGCGGAAGCTCCAGAAGGCGACCGGGATGTTGGGCCGGTAGTCGCCGGGTCCGTAGGTCTCCTGCAGCTCCTTGTTGATGTCGTTGATGCCCGGGACGTAGGAGGTGAAGGTGTTGTCCGCGAGGAAGGAGAGCACGCCGGGTATGGAGACCTCCACGTCGTTGTGCCCCTCGGCGACATCGCCGACCGCGAAGAGCGAGAAGGGGGCGCCGTCCTCGCCCTCCCACAGGGCCTCCGCTGCGGCCATCTTCATCGGCTGCTGCTTGAACATCACCTTGCCGAGCGTGTCTCCGCTGACAGCGGTGAGCATGCCGGCGGCCACCACCGTGACCAGTCCGACCCGGAGTGAGGTGCGCATCACCCTGATGTGCTTCTTGCGGGCCAGGTGGAAGGCGGAGATGCCCACCATGAAGGCTCCCCCGACGAGGAAGGCCGCCGTGATGGTGTGGAAGAACTGGGTGAGTGCGGTGTCCTGGGTGAGCACCTTCCAGAAGTCGGTGAGCTCGGCACGGCCGCGTTCCTCGTTGATGCGGTAGCCGACCGGGTGCTGCATCCAGGAGTTGGCGGCCAGGATGAAGAAGGTCGAGAGGATCGTGCCTATGGACACCATCCATATGCAGGCGAGATGGATCTTCTTCGGCAGCTTGTCCCAGCCGAAGATCCACAGGCCGATGAAGGTGGACTCGAAGAAGAACGCGATCAGCGCCTCGAAGGCGAGCGGTGCGCCGAAGACGTCACCGACGAACCGCGAGTAGTCGGACCAGTTCATACCGAACTGGAATTCCTGGACGATTCCCGTGACCACGCCCATGGCGATGTTGATCAGGAACAGCTTCCCCCAGAACTTGGTGGCCCTGAGGTACTTCTCGTCGTCCGTGCGCACCCAGGCGGTCTGCAGGCCGGCGGTGAGCGCGGCGAGGGAGATCGTCAGGGGGACGAACAGGAAGTGGTAGACGGTGGTGATGCCGAACTGCCATCGCGCCAGGGTCTCTGGTGCCAGAGCCAGGTCCACGACTCTTCTCCTTACGTCGCCGTGATCACAGCCGCAGGTCGCCCGGTCGAACCACCCGATCACGGGAGGAAACAGGGCACGCTTGTGAACGCGTTCACATTCACAAGCATTATGGCGCACATGTCTTCGAAGGCGTCGAGCGGGGGGTGGTTTCCGGCCGACCCGCCCGAGCCCACCGAAACCGGACAGGCCGCCGAAGGAACGGGCGGCGGCGCCGGACGCGGAAGGACCGGTGGCCCCTGACCTCGGTCATCGAGGTCAGGGGCCACCGGAAGCGATCGGGCAGCGGCCGCGCCGCTACTGCTCCTGACGGAAGGACTCCGCCACCTTCAGGAACACGTCGTTGGCCTCGGCCTCCCCGATCGTGACCCGCACCCCCTCACCGGCGAACGGCCGCACGACCACCCCCGCCCGCTCGCAGATCCCGGCGAATTCGAGCGTGCGGTCCCCGAGCCGCAGCCAGACGAAGTTCGCCTGGGACTCCGGTACGGTCCAGCCCTGCCGCACGAGCCCCTCGTACACCCGGGCGCGCTCACCGACCAGCGATCCGACCCGCCCCAGCAGCTCGTCCTCGGCACGCAGCGAGGCGACCGCGGCGTCCTGGGCGACCTGGCTGACACCGAAGGGGACGGCCGTCTTGCGCAGTGCCGCCGCCACGGGCTCGTGCGCCACGGCGAAGCCGACCCGCAGACCCGCGAGGCCGTACGCCTTGGAGAAGGTCCGCAGGACCGCGACATTGGGCCGGTCCCGGTAGATCTCGATGCCGTCGGGCACGTCGGCGTCCCGGATGAACTCCTTGTACGCCTCGTCGAGCACCACGAGGACGTCGTCAGGGACGCGGTCCAGGAACCGCTCCAGCTCCGCCCGGCGCACCACCGTGCCGGTCGGGTTGTTCGGATTGCAGACGAAGATCATCCGCGTACGGTCGGTGACCGCGCCGGCCATGGCGTCGAGATCGTGCACCTCCCCGCCGGTCAGCGGCACCTTGACGGATGTCGCACCGCTGATCTGCGTGATGATCGGATACGCCTCGAACGAACGCCAGGCGTAGATGACCTCGTCACCAGGGCCCGAGGTCGCCTGGAGCAGCTGCTGGGCGACACCGACCGACCCCGTGCCGGTCGCCAGATGGGAGACCGGCACACCGAACCGGTCGGAAAGCTCGTTCATCAGACCGGTGCACGCCATGTCCGGATACCGGTTGAAGGCGGCTGCCGCAGCGAGTACCGACTCCATGACTCCCGGCAACGGGGGATACGGGTTCTCGTTGGAGGAGAGCTTGAAGGCAACCGGCCCCTCCGCGGACGCCGGCTTGCCCGGCACATACGCAGGGACGCCGTCCAGTTCGGCGCGCAGCTTGGGGCTCGTCTCGCTCACCGCAGGTCCTCCTCGACCATCCGTCCACATCAATACTGCTCACCCTATGAGGATTGGGCATCCGTGCGAACGGCCCGGATCCGAAATCGCTCGCTCCGAGGAGGGACACCTGCCGTGCGCGGCTCCGGCCGGCTTCGGGAGGGGAGCGCCGCACGTCCCGCCGCACGCCGGTCGCTCACTCCGTGGCGCGCATCCCTCGAACAGGTGAGTTGAGACCTCTCCGAGACATGGGGCATTCAACAGGTTCATGTGCGTCGATGCATGACACATTGACCCTGACACCTCCAATACCCTTGCTTCGCAAGGGAATTACGCCTTTTTGATCATGCAGAAACGTGCCTGTCAACGTGTGCATATGCGACCGGCCCGACCCGGCATCGGAGCCCTACTATCGGCTCGCCATGACAGCAGCAGGGAAGCACCAGGTGAGCCGGACAGAGACGCCCCGGCGCAGCGGCCGGCAGGGACGGGCGGGGATCCGGGATGTAGCCGCAGCGGCCGGGGTCTCCATCACGACCGTGTCCGACGCCCTCAACGGCAAGGGCAGGCTCCCGGATGCCACCCGCCGCCACGTCCGCGAGGTCGCCGAACGGCTGGGCTATCGCCCCTCCGCGGCGGCCCGAACCCTCCGTACCGGCAAGTCGGGGCTCATCGGCCTGACCGTGACCACGTACGGGGATGAACCTTTCACCTTCACCGAATTCGCCTACTTCGCGGAGATGGCGAGAGCCGCCACATCGGCTGCGTTAGCCCGTGGGTACGCCCTCGTGATCCTTCCCGCCACCTCACGTCACGACGTCTGGTCCAACGTCGCACTCGACGGAACGGTCGTCATCGACCCCTCCGACCAGGACCCGGTGGTCACCGAACTCGTGCGCCAGGGCCTTCCCGTCGTCTCCGACGGGCGGCCGGCGGGCACGCTCCCGGTCACCGCGTGGGTCGACAACGATCACCGGGCGGCCGTCCTCGACCTCCTGGATCACCTCGCGGCCGCGGGAGCCCGCCGCATCGGGCTGCTGACCGGCACCACCACCGACACGTACACCCGCCTCTCCACCACCGCCTACCTCCACTGGTGCGAGCGGGTGGGCCAGGACCCGGTCTACGAGTCCTATCCGGCTCACGATCCCCGTGCGGGGGCGGTCGCCGCAGACCGCCTCCTCGCCCGCCCGGACCGCCCTGACGCCGTCTACGGGCTCTTCGACCCCAACGGCACCGATCTGCTCGCCGCCGCGCGCCGCTACGGCCTGCGGGTCCCCGAGGACCTCCTGTTGGTCTGCTGCAGCGAATCCGTCGTGTACGCATCGACCGAACCCCCCATCACCACGCTCTCGCTGAAGCCCCGGAGGATCGGCACAGCGGTCGTCCAGCTCCTCATCGATGCCATCGAAGGGGTCGAACACGACGGCCCGGTGGAGCAGGTGATACCGACGGAGCTCATCGTCCGGACGTCCTCCCAGCGGCGTCCGCCGCGCACCACGGTCAGCGCTCCGCGGTCCCCTGCCGGGGACTGATCGGTTCAATCCGGACCAAACGGCCGGTGAACCAGGTGCGCGCACGGATTCACCACCCCTGGTGCGTCACACAGCACGATCCGCATTCCTATGATGGGCGCACGACACCGCGGACCACCTCTACCAGGCAGGGCCCGTCAGGTGTACGGAGGCGCGACGGTGGTGGAGGGGTCGATGACTCAGGGGGCCGGTCAGGAACCCGTAGTGCGGACAGCGACGTTGCGCGACTTCCGCGTACCGCCGTATGCGCAGGTGCCGATGCCCCCGCCCTTGCCGCACCCCGGCGACGTCGCGGTGGGCGACGAACCGCCGGAGGGATACACCCCCACCGAGCGCGATCTGCCCGTGATCAACCGCGGCGACACCGTCCAGGTGCAGACCGTCCCCGGGACCCGGCCGGCCGGCGAATCCGGCCGCGGGCCGCTGTACGTCGTCGGGGACGTCCACGGCTACCTGGACGAGCTGTTGGACGCCCTGCGTGAGCAGGGCCTCGTCGACGCCGACGGGCAGTGGGCTGCCGGCAACGCCAGGCTCTGGTTCCTCGGTGACTTCACCGACCGTGGGCCGGACGGCATCGGCGTCATCGATCTCGTGATGCGTCTCTCGGCGGAGGCCGCGGCGGCCGGCGGGTACTGCAAGGCCCTCATGGGCAATCACGAACTGCTGCTGCTCGGCGCGAAGAGGTTCGGTGACACCCCGGTGAACTCCGGTGCCGGAACCGCGACCTTCCAGGCCGCCTGGTTGCTCAACGGCGGCCAGAAGACGGACATGGAACGGCTCCAGGACGTCCACCTCCAGTGGATGGCCCGGCTCGACGCGGTCGTCGAGGAGGACGGGCACCTGCTGATGCACTCCGACACGACGGCCTACCTCGACTACGGATCCACCATCGAGGACGTCAACGACACGGTGCACGCCATTCTCACGCGGAACGACGCCGATGAGTGCTGGGACCTCTTCCGCAAGCTCACCAAGCGGTTCGCCTTCCGCGACGAAGGCGGCGCGCAGGCCGTCCGCGAACTGATGGCGACGTACGGCGGACGGCGCGTCGTCCACGGCCACAGCCCCATTCCGTACCTGCTGGGCGAGGTCGGGCCGGAGGAGGGTGAGGACGTGGCGCGGCCCGTGGTGGACGGTCCCCACGTCTACGCGGAAGGACTCGCCATCGCCATGGACGGTGGTGTGACGATGGCCGGGAAGCTGTTGGTCGTCCGGCTTCCCCTGCATGACTGACGGTCACCGGGGAGGACACGCCACGGCCCGGCACCGTCGACGGCTGCGTCTATTTCCGGAAACCCTCTGTCACGCCGTGCCGTAGGCGCTCTACCATCGGCGTATCAGTAGCAGGCTCTCCTCCGTTTCCGCCCGATCGTCCGGCCACGCGGTCGGTCAGGCCCTACGGAGCATCGGGGGATGCACATGAAAAGCGCTCCGCACCTGCTGGCCGAGGACCGTCCCGAGTACGAGCGGATCCTTGCCGACGCACTGCGTCATGCTCACGAACGACCGGATCTGGACGGAATCGGGGACCGTCTCAACGCGGAACAGCTGCGGACGATGGCGCTCGACGCCACGCCCCTGATCACCGCGGCGGCCGCCACCGAGTACGACCACTACGTGAAGGCCCGCGAAGAGCTGCGCGGACCGGGTGACCCGGACGCCCCCACGTCCGTCTTCGGACCCGCGACCGACGAAGCCGATCCCACGGGCGCCGGTACCCTCGCGGTGATCACCGTGCTGGCGCCCGTCCTCGCGGCTACGGCCGCTCTCATATTCCTGCTGATCGGCTACCCCCTGAAGGCGCTCGACCCTGCCCCGGCCTTCGCGGGGACCATGGTCGCCGCGGGGTGGTTCTTCGCGGCCGTCGCCGCTGCGGCCATCCTCGTCGCCGCGGTGGGACTCCTCGTCACCGCCCTGCGCAACGGCGCCACCGCGCTGCCCGCCGTGGACGAGGAGGAGGAACTGCCGGAGGACGTGGCGCGCGCCCGGGAGGCATGGCGCCACGCACTGCTGGAGCGCGGCATCCTCCCCTTCCTCCGGGACGCGCTGGCCGACCCGACCGCCGGTCCCGCCTCGCGGACGCCGCACCGTTCGGCCGGCCGGATGCCTGAGATCGGCTACAGCAGACCGGGCTTCTCCGGACCGGGAAGCGGCCCCTCCGCCGGACCGCGCCCGACCTTCACCAGCCCCGACTTCACCAGCCCGGACTTCGGCGGTCCCGAGCATCAGCCGGAGTGATCGGACCCGGGCACGCCAGGGGCCGGACCGCACCAGCTGACGCCGGGCACCCGGCCCGCCGGAGGAGGGAGCGGCAACCAGCCGCCCCGGCCCCGTCCGCACCCCGGGGAGGTGTGCAGCCCCCTGCGGAGCCGTGGCCCGGACCGTACTCGTTCACCCCACGCGCACCTGCGGTGCACCGCGGGACCAGCAGGAGGACGAACGGCGTCGTCCCGGCCGACAGAGGCCGGAACAACGCCGTGACGTCCCGGCGCGACCGGCCGGGCGGTCGGGCGGTCGGTGAGCTGGTCAGTCGGCGAGCGGCAGGTAGACCCTGTTGCCCGCCGCTGCGAACTCCCTGGACTTCTCGGCCATGCCCGCATCGATCTCGGCCTGGGTGTCCCCGTGCTCCCGCCGGATGTCGTGGGAGATCTTCATCGAGCAGAACTTGGGGCCGCACATCGAGCAGAAGTGTGCCGTCTTCGCGGGCTCGGCCGGCAGCGTCTCGTCGTGGAACTCCCGCGCGGTGTCCGGGTCGAGCGCCAGGTTGAACTGGTCCTCCCAGCGGAATTCGAACCGGGCGTCCGACAGGGCGTCGTCCCACTCCTGGGCACCGGGGTGCCCCTTGGCGAGGTCCGCCGCATGAGCGGCGATCTTGTAGGTGATGACACCGGTCTTCACATCGTCACGGTTCGGCAGCCCCAGGTGCTCCTTGGGCGTGACGTAACAGAGCATCGCCGTTCCCCACCAGGCGATCATCGCCGCACCGATGCCCGAGGTGATGTGGTCGTACGCGGGGGCGACATCGGTGGTGAGGGGGCCCAGCGTGTAGAACGGCGCCTCCTCGCAGATCTCCTGCTGGAGATCGATGTTCTCCTTGATCTTGTGCATCGGGACGTGCCCCGGGCCCTCGATCATCGTCTGGACACCGAACCGCTTGGCGACCGTGTTGAGCTCACCGAGCGTGCGGAGTTCGGCGAACTGCGCCTCGTCATTGGCGTCGGCGATGGAACCGGGGCGCAGTCCGTCACCGAGCGAGTACGTCACGTCGTAGGCCGCGAAAATCTCGCAGAGCTCCTCGAAGTGCTCGTACAGGAACGACTCCTTGTGGTGCGCCAGGCACCAGGCCGCCATGATGGACCCGCCACGCGAGACGATTCCGGTCTTGCGACGCGCCGTCAGCGGGACGTACGGCAGCCGGACACCGGCGTGCACCGTCATGTAGTCGACGCCCTGCTCCGCCTGCTCGACGACCGTGTCCTTGTAGATCTCCCACGTCAGCTCCTCGGCCCGGCCGTCGACCTTCTCCAGTGCCTGGTAGAGGGGGACGGTGCCGATCGGGACGGGGGAGTTGCGCAGGACCCACTCACGGGTGGTGTGGATGTTGCGGCCGGTGGAAAGGTCCATGACCGTGTCGGCCCCCCACTTGGTGGCCCAGGTCATCTTGTCCACCTCCTCCTCGATGGAGGAGGTCACGGCGGAGTTGCCGATGTTGGCGTTCACCTTCACCAGGAAACGCTTGCCGATGATCATCGGCTCGATCTCCGGGTGATTGACGTTCGCCGGCAGAACCGCCCTGCCCGCCGCGATCTCCTCGCGCACGACCTCGGGTTCGACGTTCTCCCGGATCGCGACGTACTCCATCTCCGGGGTGATCTCACCCCGGCGGGCGTACGCGAGCTGTGTGACAGGCCGGCCGTCACGGCTGCGGCGGGGCTGCCTCGGACGGCCCGGGAAGACCGCGTCGAGATTGCGCAGGCCTCCACGCGGCGAAGTGTGCTTGAGCCCGTCGTCCTCGGGACGCGCGGGACGGCCCGTGTACTCCTCGGTGTCCCCGCGGGTGATGATCCAGTTCTCCCGGAGCGGGGCGAGGCCCCGGCGCACATCGGTGTCGGTGGTGGGATCGGTGTACGGGCCGGACGTGTCGTACAGCGTCACGTCCTTGCCGTTGGTGAGGTGCACCCGGCGGACCGGCACCCGGAGATCCGGGCGTGAGCCCTGGACGTACCCCTTGTGCCAGCCGATGGACTCCCCGGCCGCGTCATGCCCCGCGCCTTCGGTGTCCGCGGTGTTCACTGCGTTCACTGAGGGCTGCGCCTTCTGCGCATTCCCCACCGAGGCAGGCGTGCGTGCGTCCGCTGTGGTCATGAGACCTACTCCCTACGCCGGCATTACCCGGTAACAGGTTCGGCGGTCGGCGCAGCGTGCCCCGTATCGGTATACGGAGGTCAGCGCCCTCTCAGCCCGGTGCTCCGAGCTCCCGCGTGTACAAATGCGCCTCCACGCTAACCTCCCTTCGGGCGTGCTGGCCAGAGGGCCTCCCGACTTCTTGGGATGATCGCCGGGTGACGTCCTCCGGAAGCGCCCCCGAACCCCACGGCCCCGCATCAGACAGCACGCAGAGTCATGCGCACGGCCACTCCCACAGCCACGGTCCTGCCGCGCCCGTTTCCCAGCACCTGCGCAAGGTCATCGCGGCCGTGGTGATCCCCTTCGCCACAGCGGTGCTGGTCGGCCTCGTGGCACTCTGGCCGGGCGGTGCCCCCGCCCATGAACGCACAGGTGTCGGCTTCGACCGGCAGACCCAGGACGGGCGGGTGACGAAGGTCGTGCCGGTCGACTGCGCGGACGTCAACGCCTCGCAGGTACCGCCGACCGGTGACACCTCCACGCCTTCAGGGCGGGAGGCGGTCAACGAGCAGACAGGACAGTGCAAGAAGGCCACGGTCGAGGTGACGACCGGCAAGGACAAGGGCCGTACGTTCGTCGAGGTCGTCCAGCCCGATGCACCACGACAGCTGCGCGAGGGCCAGGGGGTGGTCGTCGCGTACGCCCCCGATGCGCCCCGGGACCTGCAGTACTCGGTGACCGATGTGGACCGCTCGTTCCCGATGGCGCTGCTCGCCGGGATCTTCGCCCTCGTGGTGGTCGTGGTGGGCAGACTGCGAGGGCTGATGGCACTGATCGCTCTCGCCGTCTCCTTCGCCGTACTGACCCTGTTCATCCTGCCCGCGATCCTGCAGGGCTCGAACCCTCTGGTCGTCGCGGTGATCGGGGCCAGCGCCATCATGCTGATCGCCCTCTACACCTGCCACGGGCTGACGGCCCGCACTTCCGTCGCCGTCATCGGCACCCTCATCTCCCTGCTGCTGATCGGGCTGCTCGGCTCTCTCTTCATCGGCTGGGCCAGCCTGTCCGGCAACACGGATGACAACACCGGCCTCATCCACGGGCTGTATCCGGGCATCGACATGAGCGGCCTGCTGCTGGCCGGTGTGATCATCGGCTCTCTCGGTGTGCTCGACGACGTGACCGTGACCCAGACGTCGGCGGTCTGGGAACTCCATCAGGCCGACCCGACCATGGGTGTGCGCCGGCTCTACCGGGCAGGCATCCGGATCGGGCGCGACCACATCGCCTCGGTCGTCAACACGCTCGTGCTCGCTTACGCGGGCGCGGCGCTCCCTCTGCTGCTGCTCTTCTCCATCGCGCAGAGCGGCGTGGGCACGGTGGCCAACAGCGAGCTGGTCGCGGAGGAGATCGTCCGGACACTGATCGGGTCGATCGGGCTGGTCGCCTCGGTGCCGGTGACGACGGTGCTCGCGGCCCTGGTGGTCTCCGCGGACCGCACGGGGCTCGGCGCGGAAGCCGGAGCTCCTGCACCCGCACGGACCGGGAGGGGCCGACGCCGCAAGGCGTGAACCGCGACACCGCACGCAGGGACGTGGACCGCAGGCGTGCGGTGTTCAGCCCGAGCGTGCTGTTCAGCCGACTCGTCCTGCCCAGCAGGAGCGTTCTGCTCAGCGGGATCGTGCTGCCCGGCAGGAGCGTTCTGCTCAGCCGGCGTTCTGTTCCTTGGCGAGGATGCGGCCCAGCGCCTCTTCCAGATTGCCGTCGAAGTCACCCAGCGTGTGCTCCTGCCCCAATGGCACCATCTTGTCCGTCCGGTCGAGAAATGCCACAAGAGGCGCCGTGCCGGCTCTGAAGAGCGCACGGTCCGCGCCGACCTGAAGGCGGATGTGTACATCCGACAGTCCTTCGGGCTCGGTCGGGGCGATGTGCACATCGCCGTCACCACTGGGGCTGTTGAGGCCGTCGAGCAACAGCTCACGGCCGAATGCCCAGGTGACGGGGGCGTCACCTGGCAGATGGAAGGTCATCCGGATCGCATACGGATCGCTGACCTCGTACCGGAGCTCCACCGGAATACGGAAGGAAAGCTCCTCGGAGACGAGGAAGCTCATCATGACCTCTGCTTGAACCGACTCGCGCATCGTTCAACCCCGCAGTAGATGAATCTGGCCAGGAATGATCCCCCATGGCCCTATTGACGCCATCGTGGTGCACGCGATAGCAGATCACAAGGAGTGATTTTTCAGATACTGATAGAGAACACGAACGAGCGCAAGAGGGTGGTCACTTCGCAGCGTAGTTGTTCGACTGCGGGGAGCAACCGTTCTTCTTGGTGCAGGGGGAGAGAAACAGCCATGGCCGCGACGGCGGAACCGACGGTGATCGGAATGGCCGCACAGACCGTCCCCATGACGTACTCCTGCCGTTCAACGACAGGTTCCGTACGCTTCATCGATCTCAGTCGGCGCAGGAACGTCTGACGGTCCCTTACGGAGTAACGCGTAAGAGGCCGGACGGGGTGGCGGTCCAGATGCTCCTCACGCGCCCGCTCGTCGAGTTGCCCGAGGAGGCACTGCCCCAAGGCGTGGGCGTGGCCGGTCTCGCGGAACGAGGCCCACTCACGCACCGCCGGAATGGCGGGAGTCTCGGCCACGGCGACCATCTCGATCTCGCCGTCCTTGTACAGAGCGCAGTACACAGGGGCTCCGATGGCGTCCGCCCAGCGAGCAAGCGACTCGACGATCACTCCGGGACGCGGAGTCGCGGGGCCTTTGCCCAGCCGCTCGGCAGCCGCCCCGAACAGGAAGACGCCGTTCTCCCTCCGCAGATACCCCTCATGGGTCAGGGTGCGCAGCAGGTGATAGGCGGTGGGGAGGGGCAGACCGGCCTCCCTGGCGAGCTGTTTCGCCGGCGCCCCGTCCCGATGGGTGCCCACAGCCTCCATAAGTCTCAACGCCCGCTGAACCGAACCGATCAACGTCGGGACTGCGGTACTCGATGCCGCGGTCACAGGTCACCCCCAGGCATGGTGACGGGCTGTCAGCCCTCCCGAGGGGGCCGCCCCCACGGGCCCGCCGCGAGCCTGGGGTCCGGAGACCGGACGGTCGCACAAACCACTGGGCAGGATGGTGACGGTCCGTCATTTCCCAGCTGGCGGCAGCGGTACGTCACTGTATCGGCACGTTCAGTCACGAGCGGGGTTTCGTCCTGGACTTAGCTCAGCTGGGCTAATCCACGAAGCCCGGCCCGGCGCGCGGTCCTCCCGGATCCCACGCGGCCGGACATCCTCCCGCCGTCCTTACCAGTCGCTGCGCTCGGACGAGGACATGAACTTCCGTACGACGAAGATCAACCCGCCCACGAGGACGACGAACACCAGAACCTTGAACAGCAGTCCGATGACGAACCCGACCACGCTGGCGATCAGGCCCCCGAACACGACGATCGCGACGAGAGGCACCGCGACCCACTTCACCCACCAGGGCATCCCCGCGAAAATCTCCCGCACCGCCATCTGCGCTACCTCGTCTCTGTGAGTTCCTGCCTCGATGCTAGAGGCGCGGGGGAAGCCGGCGGGCGCCGGAAGCCCTTGAAGTCCCCTGAGCGATCCCCTAGGGAACACCGGGAGCAGAGGAGCTCGGCAGCGGTGGGACACCCGCAGAGCCGTTCAGCCCTCCGGCGGCGAGAAGACCACCATCACCCTGAGGTCCTCGGTGATGTGGTGGAACTTGTGGGCGGTCCCCGCCGGTACGTAGACGACGCTCCCCCGTCCCACCTGCGTGGTCTCCATGCCGACCGTGATCGAGGCGCGTCCGCTGACGACGAAGTACACCTCGTCCTGCTTGTGCGGCTGCTGGGGGTCGAGCGCGCCGGCGTCCAGGGCGTACAGGCCGACGGACATGTTGCGTTCCCGGATGAACTGCAGATAAGCGCCGTCGTTGGCAGCGCGTTCCGCCTCCAGCTCGTCCAGTCTGAATGCCTTCATCGTCCGTCCGCCCCTCACGCCCGTGCTGTCCGTCCGTCGGTGTCCGCCACCGATCGTGTCTGCCACGATCAGACACATGAAGAATTTCGTAGTCAAGACGATCGCCAACGCGGGTGCGCTGGCCGTGGCCATCTGGCTGCTCCAGGACATCACGCTGACCGGTGACAGCACCGGACGCAAGGTGCTCACGCTGATCGTGGTGGCATTGCTGTTCGGCGTGGTGAACTTCGTCGTCAAGCCGGTGGTGAAACTGCTCACCCTGCCTCTGTTCATCCTCACGCTCGGACTGATCACCCTTGTGGTCAACGCCCTGATGCTGATGCTGACCTCGTGGCTGGCCGGGCTCATCGACGTGAGTTTCCATGTCGACGGCTTCTGGACCGCTGTCCTGGGCGGTCTGATCATCTCGGTCGTGTCCTGGGCGCTCAATGTGGTGCTCCCCGACGAGGACTGATCCGGGCGCTGATGGCACAGTGCAGAGCGGACCGGTGAACACCGGGGAGAGACGAGGAACGAACATGAGCACCACGGGCGACGGAACACGGGCCGTACGGGCAGGTCTGCCGGAACCGGAGCAGTACGAGCCCACACTTCCCGGTCCGGTCTTCGCCGCGCACTTCCATCTGTCCGGCGAACCCGTCGGCCCCTATACCTACGGCCGGGAGACGAACCCGACCTGGACCCACCTGGAGCGCGCCATCGGCGAGCTCGAAGCGCCGGGGGAGCAGGTGGAGACCACGGTGTTCGCCTCCGGGATGGCCGCCATCTCGGCGGTGCTGCTGTCCCAGGCACACACGGGCGACGTCATGGTCCTGCCCGACGACGGCTATCAGGCACTCCCCCTGGTACGGGAGCAGCTGGAGGCGTACGGTGTCGAGGTGCGGACCGCGCCTACCGGCGGCGATGCCCAGCTGGAACTCCTCGACGGGGCGAAGCTGCTCTGGATCGAGACGCCCTCCAACCCCGGGCTCGACGTCTGCGACGTGCGCCGGCTCGTCGAGGCCGCGCACGCCGCGGGAGTTCTGGTCGCGGTCGACAACACCCTTGCCACCCCCCTCGGCCAGCGGCCCCTCGAACTGGGGGCGGACTTCTCGGTTGCCAGCGACACCAAGGGCATGACGGGGCACGGGGACATCCTGCTCGGCCATGTGAGCTGCCTCGACCCACAGCTCTCGGCCGGAGTACGGCGCTGGCGCAAGGTGGTCGGTGCCATTCCCGGCCCCATGGAGGCCTGGCTCGCCCACCGCTCGCTGGCCACGCTGCAGCTGCGGATCGACCGCCAGTGCACGACCGCGCTCGCGCTCGCCGAGACCTTGGCCGAGCGCGCGGACGTGACGGGGCTCCGGTACCCGGGGCTGCCCGGGGATCCTTCGTACCCGACCGCGGTCCGGCAGATGCGGCGATTCGGCTCCGTGGTCTCGTTCGTACTGGCGGATGAAAGCACCGCGGAGCGCTTCCTTGCCGGGCTGCGCCTGGTCGACGACGCGACGAGCTTCGGCGGCGTCCGTTCCACTGCCGAGCGCCGGGCGCGCTGGGGCGGTGACGCGGTCCCGGAGGGCTTCATCCGTTTCTCGGTCGGCGCCGAGGACCCCGAGGACCTGCTGGCGGACGTGACGCGGGCACTGGACGAGTCCGCGCGCTGAACGCTCTCTCCACGGCCTCTCTCCACGTCCCTGGCGGGACCGGCCCGGGACGGGCGTCCCCGTCCGCCGGACCGGTCCTTCTCGGGACGAGCGGTCCGAGTCTCCCCCTCGTGACTCGGACCGCCCTGGTTCCTGTGACGAGAACCGTCCGGACAAGGCTAATTGACTCTGCGTCAGTGTCCAGTCACAGGAGTGACAGCAGCCTATCGACATATTTATGGTCGGGGCGGTCGCGAGCGCCGGTGCGGGCCGGCGCAACATCGTGGAAGTGGAGGGGCGGGCCGTGGACCTGGCCCTGCTGCGCACGTTCCTCACGGTGCACCGGGCCGGTTCATTCACCCGGCCGCCGCTCTGTCAGGACTCTCCCATCCGGCCGTGACCTCGCAGATACGCACTCCGGAGCGGCAGCTGGGCCGCCCGCTCTTCCTGTGCAGGGCTCGGGGGGAGACCCCCACCACCGTCGGCGACGAACTCGCCCACCGGGCCGCCCCTCATCCGGACGCACTGGTCGGCATCGTCGATGTGGGGCTCGGCAAGGGCTCGGGAGCGAGGACACTGCACCTGGCAGGCCCCCCGAATCCACCTCCGCGCGAGTGCTGCCCGCTCTCACCCCGCTGATCTCCCAGGGGCTTGTGCTGCGCAGTATCTTCGTCCCGAACACCGAGGAGATGCTGGACGGGCCGGCCGTCATGATCTGGCGATCACCCCCGCCCGTCCGCGCGGTGGGCTGCTGACATCGACACCCCTCTGCGACGAGGAGCACGTCCTGGTCGCCACGCCGCTCCGCGCTGGGCAGGGCGGCTGGGGTCCGGGGCGCTGCGGCACGAGGATTCCGTACTGCTGGAGCAGCTGCCGGTGGTCGAGGCGCACGAGAGCCTCCCCCTGGTCTCCCGTTACTGGACGACGGTCTTCGGCAGCCGCCCGGCCGTCTCCGCCGCCGTGATCGCGCCGGATCTCCGCGCGGTCCTGGAGGGCACGGCAGCGGGTGCCGGGCTCGCAGTGCTACCGCGCTGTCTCTGTGACAGCGAGCTGGAACGAGGCGAGCTCGTGGCGCTGCTCGACCCTCCCGTGCCACCGCTGCGCACGTACTTCCTCATCGCCAGAACCGGCATGCTCGGCCTCCCCCTCATTGGGCGGGCGCATGAGTGGCTGGTGTGTGCAGCCGCGGACTGGTGACCGGCAGGCCGATAAGAGTTTCAGACGGGGCTTCCTGGGCCACTCTCTTGCCATGACCGAACGTCCCGTGGTCAAGCGCACAGCACGCGCCATCCTGCTCGACGGCGATGACCTCATCCTGATCAAGCGCACGAAGCCCGGAGTCGACCCGTACTGGCTCACGCCAGGAGGGGGTGTCGAGCCGGAGGACACAACCGTCGTCGACGCACTGCACCGGGAGGTCGACGAAGAGCTGGGCGCCAAGGTCGTCGATGTCGTTCCCTGCTTCGTCGACACCGTCGAACACATCGCCGGCGGCGGCGTCAAAGGCGTGAAGGTGCAGCACTTCTTCGTCTGCCGACTGGCTTCGATGGACCTGTCGCGTCGGCACGGACCCGAGATCGACGATCCCTGCGGAGAATACGAAATCGTCCGGGTGCCCTTCAGCCGCGTCGGAATCGCGACCGTACACCTCGTACCGCTGTCGCTGCGGCACTATCTGGACGCCAACATCGAAGGCGTACGTGCGATGCACGCGCCCGATCTGGGCTGATGTCCGGCGCTCCCTGGGAAGACTCCACGAACCGGGCCGGCCCCCCGCGTACGCCGAGGGCAGCAGCCGTGGATACTCCCGCTGACAGATGACCGCGAGCTCCGCGCGTGGCGCCGTGTTTCACGTGAAACCACTCAAGCATCCGATTCACCGAAGCCCTCTCGTCACCCGCGTAGCGGTGTCCGTGAGCTGACCGGGCCTCACCGTGGAGTTGTTGGCTCTCGGGCTCACCGCGTTCCTCACCCACGACGCCGCGGTGGCTCAGGTCATCGCCCGCGCGATAAGGACTTCAGGTACTGATTAGTCGTGCCGGTCGCGCTGTTGTCTCCTTCAGCGGTCTGCTGCTGGCGCTCGGCACTCCGTGGAGCCTGGCCGGACATCGCTGGTCCTGGGCGAAGTTCCGGCTGCCCCTGGTCGCCGCAGGGTCGACGGTCTTCTCGTTCCGCCCGGGCATCGACGAGGCCGCGGCCCGGGGGCGACCGGCATCGACCTGGTCATCGCGCCCTCGATGGCCACGGCCACGTACCTCTTCATCACCGCGGTATCGGTGCTGAAGCCGTGGAGACCGACTCGTCGGGGACTGTGTCTGCGGCAGGCTCGGGTGAACGTGCCGCGACCAGCCCTCCCCCGGTGAGCGCCCGGCGCTCGATCGATCCGGAGAGCACCGCCAGCAGCAGCGCCGAGGCAGCGAGTACGGCACCGACCCAGTTGGGCGCGGTGTATCCGAAGCCGGCCGCGATGACGATGCCGCCAAGCCACGCCGAGAGCGCATTTCCGAGGTTGAAGGCCCCGATGTTGACGGCTGAGGCCAGGGTGGGCGCGCTGGCCGCCTGGTCGAGGACGCGCTTCTGGAGCGGCGGTACGGTCGCGAAGCCAAGCGCTCCGATGAGGACGATGGTCACCGCGGCAGCGACCTTGTTGTGAGCGGTCAGCGTGAACAGAGCCAGGACCGCGGCAAGTGCACCGAGAGACACGTACAGCATCGGCATCAGGTGGCGGTCGGCGAACTTGCCACCGAGAAGATTCCCCCCGACCATGCCGAGTCCGAAGAGGACCAGCAGCCAGGTGACCGATGAGGTGGCGAAGCCTGCGGTCTCCGTCATCATCGGGGTGATGTAGGTGACCGCCGCGAAAACGCCGCCGAAGCCCAGGACCGTCATCGCCATGGCGAGCAGCACCTGCACATTGCGGAACGCTGCCAGCTCGTGACGGATCCGTACCGCCTGCGGCTTCGACTGCTCGGGGACGAGCTTTGCCACACCGAGGAGCCCCAGGACGCCGAGTCCCGCGACGACGAAGAACGTCACGCGCCAGCCGAAGTTCTGGCCGACGAAGGTCCCCGACGGGACCCCGACGACATTGGCGACGGTGAGCCCGGTGAACATCATGGCGATGGCTCCGGCCTTCTTCTCCGGCGCGACCAGATCAGCGGCCACGACCGATCCGATGCCGAAGAAGGCTCCATGGGCGAGTGAGGCGATCACCCGTCCGGCCAGCATCACACCGAAGACAGGGGCGAGAGCGGAGACCACGTTCCCCACGATGAACAGCCCCATCAGGAGCATCAGCATCTGCTTCCTGGTCACACGAGTGCCCAGGACGGTCATCAGCGGGGCGCCGAGGACCACGCCCAGGGCATAGCCCGTCACCAGGAAGCCTGCAGTCGGGATCGAGACCTGAAAGTCTGCCGCGACATCGGGGAGCAATCCCATGATCACGAACTCGGTGGTGCCGATACCGAATGCCCCGATGGCCAGGGCGAGGAGCGCGAGCGGCATGAGGTCCACCTCTCTGAAGATTGCATCTGCGCCTTACAAGCGTTCACAATAATTGCAGACGCTTATTAATTGCAAGCGCGGGCTATTGCGTATGTGCCCTACTCTGGAGAGCAAGCAGCTCCCGTACGGAGGAGAGACACATGACAGCGACAGATCCCGCACTGACGTCCCTCGCACAGAGCTGGTGCGCCCTCTCACTGCTCCACGGGAAGATCGAGGCCCGCATCGAACGGGCCCTGCAGTCCCGCCACAGTCTCAGCGCGCGTGAGTTCTCCCTGCTCGACGTCCTGAGCCGCCAGCACAGCGGCACGGGCGGGCATCTGCAGATGAAGCAGGTCGCGGACGCCGTGGTGCTGAGCCAGAGCGCCACCACCCGGCTGGTCACCCGGCTCGAGGACCGTGGGCTGCTCACCCGGTACCTGTGTGACACGGACCGGCGGGGCATCTACACCGACGTCACAGAGGCGGGCCTCACATTGCTGAACGAGGCCAGGCCGACCAACGACACCGCGCTCCGCGCCGCTCTGGACGAGGCTGCCGAGAATCCGGAACTCGCCCCGCTGGTCCGGGCGGTCGAGGCACTGAAGGTCTCCGTCCGAACCGGCGGAGATGCGTAGTCTGCCGATCATGAGCGATCTCGACATACGTCCCGCAGCCCTCGCCGACCTCCCCGCAATCGTCGCCATGCTCGCCGACGACCCGCTGGGTGCACAGCGCGAGTCTCCGGATGACCTCGCCCCGTATCACCTCGCGTTCCGGCGGCTCGCCGACGATCCGAATCAGCATCTGGTCGTGGCCGTGCGCGAGGGCCGCGCCGTGGGAACCCTCCAGCTCACGATCGTTCCCGGCCTCTCCCGCCGAGGGGCGACCCGTTCCGTCATCGAGGGTGTCCGCGTCCACACGGACGAGCGCGGCAGCGGCCTCGGTACCCAGCTGATCCAGTGGGCGGTCGATGAATCCAGACGACAGGGCTGCCAGTTGGTGCAGCTGACCTCGGACTCCACCCGCACGGACGCCCACCGCTTCTACGAGCGTCTCGGCTTCGCCGCAAGCCATGTGGGCTTCAAGCTCGCCCTCTGAACCTGAACCATGCGGTTCCGGGCAGCTCCGCACGACGGGAGGCATCACGCGTACCGCTTCGACGACGAGCAGCGCAGGGCCCGGCTCGGCCGACGGCATCTGCTGGTCCCGTCCATGCGGACCACCTCCGCCGTCGCAGTGGCCGGCGCCCTCGTCGCCCTGCACGCGACCGATCCCGCAACGGTCCACCTCTCCGTCTGTGCGCGGCTGGTCACCCCCGAGGTCGGAACAGTGGAGCAGGCGCTCCACGAGGACGTCTCCCCGGTACGGCTGCTTTCCCTGCGGAACACGTTGTTCACCATGTCCACGGATGTCGCACCTGCCGTCGACGCCTCGAACGCCCGAGCCGTGGCGGCCAAGGAACGACAAAGACTCCTCAAGCATCTGCAGGAGGACGGCACGGGCCTGGCCGAACGGTGGCTCGCCGAGACCGAGCAACAGACGCTCGTCACTCTGACCACTCGGGGCCGTGCCACGGGGAGCGAACTTTCGGCCGCACTACCCGCTCGGCGCACGAAGATCACGATCTTTCCCGGGCCGAAACAGGAGACGGTACAGGGAATCGCCTCTCGCGTGATCCAGGTCCTGGCGGCCGATGAGCGCATCCGGCGGGACCGGCCACGCGGTTCGTGGACCTCCAGCCAGTTCCGCCGGACGACCGCCGAGCCCTGGTCCGCGTCGGATCCCGCCGAAGCCCGGACAGAAGTGGCCCGGCGCTGGCTGCACTCCTACGGCCCCGCAACCGAAGACGATCTGAAGTGGTGGACCGGCTGGGGAATCCGTGAGACGCGTGCGGCTCTGGTTGCCGTCGGCGCGGAGGAAGTCCTGCTCGACAGCGGGGCCGTCGGCTGGGTGGTTCCCGGGGATCTCCTCACCGAATCTTCCCCGGAGCCCTGGGCCGCTCCGCTGCCCGGCCTCGATCCGAGTGCTATGGGCTGGGCCGTCCGCGGTTTCCATTTGCCCGCCGATCATCGTGCCGCCCTTTTCGACCGCGCCGGCAACATCGGACCCACCGTGTGGTGGAACGGCGGCACCGTCGGTGGCTGGGCCCAGCGCGCAGACGGCGAGCTGGTGTGGCGGCTCCTTCCCGATGTGGGCGGCGGGCAAGCCCCACAGCTCATCGAGGCAGAGGCAGCCAGGTTCTCGGCAGGGGTGGGTGGCGCCCGGATCACCCCTCGTTTCCGTACGCCTCTGGAACGTGAGCTGGTCGTCTGATCCGGCTGGCGTCGAGGTGACGGGGGGCGCCGGAGGCGGCGTTTCACGTGAAACGCCTCCCCCTCTTCTCAGGTGGCGAGCCCTCGCCAGCCACCGTCGTCCACGCCCCCGGGAATGGCTGCGCTCCGGTCGTACGGCTCCCGGGTGAAGACGAATGACCCCAGATCGAGATGGTCGACCGTACCGTCTGCGGCGCGCACGACCCGGAGCGTCTCCCCCGCGTAGTAACCGTTGAGACCCGTCCAAGTTCCGTCAGGACGGCGCCGGAACCGCGCCGCGCGGCCGGCGCCTCTCAACGGCTGGAATTCGAGTCCTCCGTCCGCGAGCAGCTTCACCGCATGGACCTGTGTTCCCCAGTACCAGGGCCCGGTCAACGCCAGCAGGTCATGGTCGACCTCGGGAAGAGGGCGCCATGGCTCCGGAATCCGTGGTTCTGCGTCTGCGACGATCTGCACGAGGTCCGCTGCGACCGTACCGGTCAACGGGCCAGAGGTGGCGTTCGAGAGCACCACGGCTGCCACGTCGTCCTCGACGCTGAACAACAGCGTGGCCAGGAAGCCGGGAAGCGAACCTGAGTGACCGAGAAGGGTGCGTTCCCCTCGCCGTACGGCCTGGAGGCCGAGGCCGTACGTGCCGGCCCAGTCACCTGCTTCGGGCGGGGCAGCGGGAGCGCGCATCTCCGCGACGGAGGACGCACTCAGCACCCGTTCGTCCCCCTGCGCCAGGAAGGCTGCGAAACGAAGGAGATCGGTGGTGGTCGACCAGAGCTGGCCGGCCGGTGCCATCAGCCCGAGGTCTTCAGCCGGTTCGGGCAGCATGACGTCCGCCCAAGGGTGGACGGCCCAGCCACCTGCGTGAGGCGCATGCGCCTGCGGAGTCGTACGGCCCATCCCCAGGGGTTCCAGAACCTCGCGGCGCAGCACCTCGGCCCAGGAGTCACCGCGCAGCTTCTCGACGAGCGAGCCGAGCAGCGTGTAACCGGGGTTCGAGTAGTGGTGCCCATGGCCGGAGGTCTGGATCAACGGCCTCTCGCCGAGCACATCCGCCAGCTTCGGGCGCACGTCCCCGGACGTCCTCTCCCACCAGGGAGCGGGCGTCTCGGCCCCCAGACCTCCGCTGTGGCCCAGCAGTTGAAATACCGTCACCTGTCCGACGCCCGTGCCCGGCAGGTGCTCCTCCAGGGAATCGTCCAGATCCAGCAACCCCTCGTCACGCAGGCGCATCACCAGGACAGCAGTGAACGTCTTGGTGAGGGAGCCGATCCTGAACTGTGTATCACCGTCGGGTTCGTGGCCGTCCACACAGCTGCGTGCACCGCTCCAGACGATCCGGCCGTCCCGCTGGACCGCAGCGACGAGGGAGGGAGCCCGGCCTTCGGACTGGGCGGTGGCAATGCGGTGCAGCAGGGCGCGCCGGGTAGCGGGGAGCAGGGCTTCTGAAGAGGTCATGCCCAAGGATGACTTGCGCCTTCCCCGCTGACGAACCCATTTCACAGCCGTCACGCCACCGGCGGAGCCGCCATCGGTCTCGGCGCCGACGGCCTCGATGCAGCCGGGGCGGAAGAAGCCGGGGGGGCCGGAAGGCAGTGGCAACGGAATGCCGCCTGCTGTAGGGTCTCGCGGCTCGTGTCGGACGCCGAGGCTGCAACCTGCGGCCCCGTCCGCCGTCTCACGCTGTGTCGGACGCTCAGCGTCTCAGCTCCAGGTCGGAAGTCGCTAGTCGGCCGCCGGCCGATGGCTACCCGACCGCTTGGCCCGTGTCAACGAAGTGTGACCGCTCGCGCCGCTGGACTCCACATCAGGTGAAATGCACGGTCAGCCTCTCGTTCGGCGCGTTCGACTCGTCTTCCGCGGCAGCTCGGACCAGGACGGACGCGATCGCCTCGAACGCTTCATCGCCCATGCGGCCACGACTGACTGCAGCGTTCTCCCAGACGATCTCGACCGGGCGCTCGACATCCCTGCTCAGACGGTCCCACAGGGCGCTCAGGTTGTGCCCGTAGTACGGACCGAAGTCCAGAGGCCCGGCAAGAACCCGGTGCAGGTCCGCCTGGCTTCCGATGTGCGCCCCGTCAATGGCGACCCGCATACTTCCTCCACCCATTCGGCCAGCCAAACGACTCTACGAACCCCCGGCACCCCTGCAGGCCCCGCGCCCCGCTGGACTGCGGTGTCCTGTCGCACTGCGGCTGTCAGATGGTGGGCCGTTGACGAGCTGGGATGCCAGGTCGTTTGCGACCGCGGAGGCTTGGGATTCTCAAGCGACCTGGCTTTTACGGAAGTCTCGTTCGCGATAGAGGCGGGCCACGGCCATGGAGCATCGGTGTGGCCCGCCATGCCGTCTGCTGGTCGTGGCCGTTTCAGGCTTGGTTTCCGGGCTGGAGCCTCAGCTGTTGGCCAGGGTGCGGCCCAGGAGGGGGAGCAGGCGATCCCAGTGGTGCTTCAGTCCGGAGGCGCTAAAAGCGTCGGTGTCGGACATGGTGAAGCCGTGGATGGTGCCGGGGTAGATCTCGGAGGTGTAGCCGACACCTGCCGCATCCAGGGCCTGGTTGAGCTCGCCGAGGGCCTCAGGTGTCATGTCGCCTTCGGCGTGGCCGAGGTGGACCTGGGCGGTGAGCTTGGAGAGGAGGTTGGCCCCATCGACACCCACGGGGCCGTGGAACGCCGCGACGGCCGCCACCTGGTCGGAGTGGGCCGCAGCGGTGCGCATCGCGTAGAGGCCGCCTATGCAGTAGCCGGTCACAGCGACCGGTCCGGCGCCGACTTCGGGCTGGGTGGTGAGGAACCTGAGGTAGGCGTCGGCGTCGCTCAGGACACGTTCGGCGGTGTGCGCCTCGATCAGGGGCATCAGCTGGGCGAAGACCGCGGGCCGGACCTCTTCTCCGATGTATTTGGGAAGCTCGACCAGCGGTGCCGGGCCGTGCCGGTAGAAGGAGTTGGGGACGAGCACGTAGTAGCCGTGCCCGGCCAGTTCGCGGGCCATCTCCCGCAGCACGGGCCGGATGCCGAAGCCGTCCGCGTACATCAGCACCCCTGGGTACCGCTCACCACCGTCGGGGAAGGCGGCGAAAGCGTCGGACTGACCGTCTGCGGTGGGAATGTGCAGCGTCTTGGTATGCATGAGTTCTCCTGTCGTGATTGACGTGTCGAGCTGTGATCAGCACGACAGGAGGCGGAGCCCGCGCAGCAGCGCAAGATCCTCGATCGAACAGCGGGCCCTCAAGGGCCCGTACGGCGCTCAGAAGAGCCCCGGGTCACCGATCCGTGTGTGGCGCAAGGCCGTCCCGGTATTCATAGCCGCACAGCGTAGCCCACCGGATATGAACCGTCGCCAGAACTCCAGCCCGAGCGGATGTCTCGATTGGATGGGAACCGACACGCGCCGCATGCGACACGGTGAGAATCCGACAGCTTCAATGCGACAGGACATGCGGTGTCTCACGGTCGATGTCGGATCCGACTTCCGCCCGACATCGCCCCTGAGATTCCGACACGAAACTTGAGAACCTACACCTGCCTGCGTCAGGTCTGGGCCATGTCCACGAAGCGGGAGTAGTGGCCCTGGAACGCCACGGTGATCGTCGCAGTCGGGCCGTTACGGTGTTTCGCCACGATCAGGTCCGCTTCGCCGGCGCGAGGTGACTCCTTCTCATACGCGTCCTCACGGTGCAGCAGGATCACCATGTCCGCGTCCTGCTCGATGGAGCCGGACTCACGCAGGTCGGAGACCATGGGCTTCTTGTCCGTGCGCTGTTCGGGTCCACGGTTCAGCTGGGAGAGGGCGATGACGGGAAGCTCCAGCTCCTTGGCGAGAAGCTTCAGGTTCCGGGACATGTCCGAGACCTCCTGCTGACGGCTCTCCGCCCGTTTGGCCCCGCCGGACTGCATCAGCTGCAGATAGTCGATGACCACGAGCTTGAGTTCATTGCGCTGTTTGAGGCGACGGCACTTCGCACGGATCTCCATCATCGAGAGGTTCGGCGAATCGTCGATGTAGAGCGGAGCGGCCGACACGTCCGGCATCCGGCGGGCGAGCCGTGTCCAGTCCTCGTCGGTCATGGTGCCGGAGCGCATGTGGTGGAGGGCGACCCGGGCTTCGGCGGACAGCAGGCGCATCGCGATCTCGTTGCGCCCCATTTCCAGGGAGAAGATCACGCTCGGCAGATTGCTCTTGATCGAGCAGGCTCGGGCGAAGTCCAGGGCGAGAGTGGACTTACCCATGGCGGGGCGAGCCGCAATGACGATCATCTGGCCGGGATGCAGCCCGTTGGTGAGGGCGTCGAGGTCCGTGAACCCGGTCGGTACGCCGGTCATCTCGCCGCTGCGGGAACCGATGGCCTCGATCTCGTCGAGAGCACCTTCCATGATGTCGCCGAGCGGCAGGTAGTCCTCGCTGGTGCGCTGCTCCGTGACGGCGTAGATCTCGGCCTGCGCCGAATTGACGATCTCGTCGACGTCGCCGTCTGCCGCGTATCCCATCTGGGTGATCTTCGTGCCGGCCTCCACGAGACGCCTGAGCACCGCCCGCTCATGGACGATCTCCGCGTAGTACGAAGCGTTGGCCGCCGTAGGCACGGACTGGACCAGCGTGTGCAGATAGGGGGCCCCGCCGACCTTGGTGATCTCGCCGCGCTTGACCAGCTCGGCCGCCACCGTGATCGGGTCGGCCGGCTCACCCTTGGCATAGAGATCGAGGATCGCCGTATAGACGGTCTCGTGGGCCGGGCGGTAGAAGTCATGGCCCTTGATGATCTCCACGACGTCCGCGATGGCGTCCTTGGACAGCAGCATGCCGCCGAGGACGGACTGCTCGGCGTCGAGATCCTGCGGAGGCACCCGCTCGAAGCCGGACGACCCGCCTTCCCAGCTGCTCTCCCGCCCCCGCTCGTGCTGCTCGTCGCGCCCCCTGCCTTCTCCCCGGCGCTGACGGGAGACGGGCAGACGGTCGCTGGGACCGACGTCGGCCCAGGGATCGTCCAAAGGCTCGGGAATGCTCACCGGGCCACCTCCTCCCGTCCGCTTCGCGGACCTAGCCATGCCACTCTTCTTACGGCACGGCACCGACAAACAAGACGCCCGACTCCGGTTCCGGCGCGTCAAGTTCTGCGGATTTCCAAGCCGGAACGGAGTGCGGGCGCCGCACCACGGTAGGCCCGTCCGCACCGTCAGCCAATCTGGTTATCCACAGGGCATGTGGACGAGTAACCAGATGCTGTGGAGAACCCATCCGATCCTGTGCACGGACCGGGGGACAGCACTGTGGACAAACTCATACCCACCCCGCAGAGGAGCCCCTGACCTGGCCTTATTCAATCCACCGGCTGTGGGGGAGAAAAACTTTTGCCTGCGGCTCAAGATCAGGGCAGACGGCCTCCCGCCGGACCCGCACACCCGAGCTGAGTAAGGGATGCTGACACATTGCATCTCTTACCTGTGGAAGATTAGATTGGCTTCCATGTCCCAGGTGCCCACGGCCCAGCCGCCCTCCCGCCGCCGGCACGACCGCGAGATCATCGCCCTTGCCGTCCCAGCCTTCGGCGCACTCGTCGCCGAGCCGCTCTTCGTCATGGTCGACAGCGCGATCGTCGGCCACCTAGGCACCCCGCAACTTGCGGGCCTGGCCGTCGCGGCGGCCCTCCTGACGACGGCGGTGAGCATCTTCGTCTTCCTCGCCTACGCCACCACAGCCGCGGTCGCCCGCCAGGTCGGCGCAGGAGACCTGGCGTCCGCCATCCGTCAGGGAATGGACGGTATCTGGCTCGCGCTGTTGATCGGTGGCGCTGTCGTCGCCGTCACGCTCCCTCTGGCCCCATGGCTGATCGATGCCTTCGGCACGTCCGACACCGCGAGCCCGTACGCCACTACATATCTGCGGATCTCCAGTCTTGGGATCCCCGCGATGCTCGTAGTGCTCGCAGCGACGGGAGTACTGCGCGGACTGCAGGACACCCGGACGCCGCTCTATGTCGCCATCGGTGGCTTCGCGGCCAACGGCGCCCTCAACGTCGGACTCGTCTACGGGGCCGGTCTCGGGATCGCAGGATCCGCCTGGGGAACCGTAATCGCCCAGGCGGGCATGGCGCTGGTCTATCTGATCGTTGTGGTTCGCGGGGCCCGCCGCCACGGAGCATCGCTGCGACCCGACGCCGCAGGTATCCGGGCCAGCGCCCAGGCGGGGGTGCCCCTGCTGGTCCGTACCCTTTCGCTGCGGGCGGTCCTGATGATCGCCACCGCTGTCGCCGCACGACTCGGCGACACGGATATCGCCGCGCACCAGATCATCCTGTCGCTCTGGAGCCTTACGGCCTTCGCGCTCGATGCGATCGCCATCGCCGGACAGGCCATCATCGGCCGTTACCTGGGGGCCGACGACCCTCAGGGCGCCCGTGAGGCATGCCGCCGGATGGTTCAGTGGGGCATCGTGTCCGGGGTGATTCTCGGAGTGATCATCGTGCTCGCCAGACCGCTCTTCGTCCCACTCTTCACGGGCGACACCTCTGTGCAGAACACGTTGCTCCCGGCACTACTGGTTGTAGCGCTCTCCCAGCCGATCTCCGGTGTGGTCTTCGTCCTCGACGGGGTACTGATGGGGGCGGGGGACGGCCGCTATCTCGCCTGGGCCATGGTGGTGACCCTGGCCGTCTTCGCCCCGGTCGCTCTCCTCGTCCCCAGCTTCGGAGGCGGTCTCGCTGCCCTCTGGGCCGCGATGACGCTGATGATGACCGTCCGATTGGTGACGCTCTGGCTGCGCATGCGGTCCGGCCGATGGATCGTGACCGGCGCCACGCGCTGAAGCCCAACGTCTGACCGGACGCCGTAGGCCTGCCCGGTTTCACGTGAAACGACGAAGGGCCGCACCCGGAGGTGCGGCCCTTCATACAGCTCTGCTGAGCTATGCCCTTAGGCAGCAACGACCTCGATACCGAGCTTCGCGGCAACCTCGGGGTGCAGACGGACGGAGACCTGGTATCCGCCGAGCGTCTTGATCGGCGAGCCGAGCTCGACACGACGCTTGTCGACGTCCGGGCCACCGGCAGACTTGATCGCCGAGGCGATGTCCGCCGGGGTGACGGAACCGAAGAGGCGGCCGGCGTCGCCGGAGCGAACAGCCAGACGAACCTTCACGGCCTCGAGCTTGGCCTTGATCTCATTGGCCTGCTCGATCGTCGCGATCTCGTGAATCTTGCGGGCGCGGCGGATCTGCGCCACGTCCTTCTCGCCGCCCTTGGTCCAGCGAATGGCAAAGCCACGCGGAACCAGGTAGTTGCGGGCGTACCCGTCCTTGACGTCCACGACGTCGCCGGCGGCACCGAGGCCAGTGACCTCGTGGGTGAGGATGATCTTCATGTTTCGGTCACCCTTCCCTTATCGCGCGGTGGACGTGTAGGGCAGCAGCGCCATCTCACGGCTGTTCTTGACTGCCGTGGCGACGTCACGCTGGTGCTGCGTGCAGTTGCCGGTGACGCGGCGGGCACGGATCTTGCCACGGTCGGAAATGAACTTCCGCAGCATGTTCGTGTCCTTGTAGTCCACGTACTGGGTCTTGTCCTTGCAGAACGCGCAGACCTTCTTCTTAGGCTTGCGCACAGGCGGCTTCGCCATGGTGTTTCTCCTGTGTGATCAAGAAGTTGGGTACGAGCCGGCCCTTAGAAGGGAGGCTCGTCCGAGTAGCCGCCGCCGGAACCGCCGGAGCTTCCGCCCCAGCCACCCCCGCCGCCCTGCTGGCCCCCGCCCTGCTGGCCGCCGGCCGGGGCATTGGTGGCCCACGGGTCGTCGGCGGGAGCACCGCCGCCACCCTGCTGGCCACCGCCACCGGGACCGCCGCCCCAGTTGCCGCCGCCCTGCTGGCCGGCGCCGTATCCACCCTGGCCACCGCCCTGGCCACCGCGACCTGTGGTCTTGGTGACCTTGGCCGTGGCGTTCTTCAGGCTGGGGCCGACTTCCTCGACATCCAGCTCGTAGACCGTGCGCTTGACGCCCTCACGGTCCTCGTACGACCGCTGCTTCAGCCGGCCCTGCACGACAACGCGCATGCCTCGCTGGAGCGACTCCGCGACGTTCTCCGCCGCCTGACGCCAGACCGAGCAGGTGAGGAACAGGCCTTCGCCGTCCTTCCACTCATTGGTCTGCCGGTCGAAGATGCGGGGGGTGGACGCGACACGGAACTTCGCGACCGCCGCACCGGACGGGGTGAAGCGCAGCTCGGGGTCGTCGACGAGATTGCCGACGACCGTGATGACGGTCTCGCCTGCCATGGGTGAACCTCTCGGCGGGGATTGCTTCTGGCTGCTTGCTACTCGAACCCGATGACCGCTGAGCTAGATGCTCAGTGGGTCTCGGGACGGAGGACCTTGGTCCGGAGGACCGACTCGTTCAGGTTCATCTGTCGGTCGAGCTCCTTGACGACCGCAGGCTCGGCCTGCAGGTCGATGACCGAGTAGATGCCCTCAGGCTTCTTCTTGATCTCGTAAGAGAGACGACGACGGCCCCAGGTGTCGACCTTCTCGACCTTTCCGTTGCCCTCACGGACGACGGAGAGGAAGTTCTCGATCAACGGGGAGACTGCTCGCTCCTCGAGATCGGGGTCGAGGATGACCATCACCTCGTAGTGACGCATGTGGAACCCACCTCCTTTGGACTCAGCGGCCACGGTCGTTCCGTGGCAGGAGGGTCGTGATGCGTAAGCAACAGTGTCTCCGAGTAAAACAGCCGCCACTGACAACGCCCGTCTTCGAGAGTCGAGGGGAGCTGCAGTGCTGGCTCAGGGCAGACACCGGTGCAGACCGTACAGAGTACCCGCAGACCGGCTTCCAGTTGAAATCCGGTGCTCAAAGCGCACAATCAAGACAGATGCGGTGTGAGAGGCGCTACATCGCGCCGCCCCTTCCGCCAGGAGGTGCTCCATGGCACAGACAGTCCGACCTGCCGGCAGCCGGCCCGCCCACCGCCGGACGACCGATGCCCGTCCGGCCACCGGGTCCCTCTTCGCCACGGACGGCAAACCGCACCCGCGCCAGGAAGCGCTGATGGTGGTGACCGGGGTCCTCGGCGTCCTCGCGTTCGTGACGGCGATGTTCCACAGCCTGCACCTGATCAGCTCGTGGGCCGGGTTGATCGGCATCCTGACCGGCGCTTACGGGCAGTACATCTCCAGGACCACCTGGCAGCGGTTCGGCCTGATCATGGGGCTCGGCGCGTCCGCTCTCGGCTTCTTCCTCGGCATGGCGCACGGCGGCCTTTTCGGCGGCGTCGTCACCTGACCGGCAGAGCCCTGCCCCACGCGGCCGGCCGTCCCGAGCGGTGCACGGCCAAGCGGCCTGCGCGGGTGGTGCCCGGTCCGGTCCGGACGGACCGGACCGGGCGCCCCTCGGTCACAGTAGGCTTCGGCGCGAGAGCCGGAGCCCCTGACCGATGGGGACACACCTGCCGAGGAGCGCCCCGCATGAGCCTGACCCTGAGGACCATCAGCCGAGAACAGCATCTGGCGTACATCCAGAGCCTGCCCTCGGCCAGTCATTGCCAGGTCCCGGCGTGGGCTGATGTGAAAACCGAATGGCGCTCGGAGAACCTGGGCTGGTTCGACAAGAACGGCGAGATGGTCGGCGCCGGCCTGGTGCTCTACCGCCAGTTGCCCAAGATCAAGCGCTATCTGGCCTACCTCCCCGAGGGGCCGGTCATCAACTGGTACGCCCCGAATCTCGACGAGTGGCTCCAGCCGATGCTCGCCCACCTGAAGCAGCAGGGCGCCTTCTCGGTGAAGATGGGTCCTCCCGTCGTCATCCGCCGCTGGGACTCGGCCGCCATCAAGTCGGGGATCCAGGACCCCGACGTGAAGCGGCTGCGTGACGTCGAAGCCAGCCACATCGAGCCGCGTGCCTTCGAGGTCTCCGACCGCCTGCGGAAGATGGGCTGGCAGCAGGGCGAGGACGGCGGAGCCGGCTTCGGTGACGTACAGCCCCGCTATGTCTTCCAGGTGCCGCTGGCCAACCGCTCCCTCGAGGACGTGCTGAAGGGCTTCAACCAGCTCTGGCGCCGCAACATCAAGAAGGCCGACAAGGCCGGCGTCGAAGTGGTCCAGGGTGGTTACGAGGACCTCGCGGAATGGCAGCGCCTGTACGAGATCACCGCCGTGCGCGACCGCTTCCGGCCGCGCCCGCTCTCGTACTTCCAGCGCATGTGGTCGGTGCTCAACTCCGAGGACCCCAACCGCATGCGGCTGTACTTCGCCCGCCACAACGGCGTGAACCTGTCGGCCGCCACGATGCTCGTCGTCGGCGGGCACGTCTGGTACTCCTACGGCGCCTCGGACAACATCGGGCGCGAGGTCCGCCCCTCCAACGCCATGCAGTGGCGGATGCTCCGCGACTCGTACGCGATGGGCGCGACCGTCTACGACCTGCGCGGTATCAGCGACTCGCTGGACGAGACCGACCACCTCTTCGGCCTGATCCAGTTCAAGGTGGGTACCGGCGGTGAAGCCGTCGAATACGTCGGCGAATGGGACTTCCCCCTCAACAAGCTGCTGCACAAGGCGCTCGATATGTACATGTCGCGCCGCTGACCGCATCCCGACCACCATCCATCAGCTCCTCTCCTCTCTCTCACTTACACCGCAGCCACCAGAAAGGTTCCGGGCCGGCCATGGCGCTCTCCCTCTACGTCGACACCGCGCGCTGGCGGGCGCACCAGAAGTCCGTCCTGGATCAGTTCCCCGGTCTCGTGCCGGTCTGCAAGGGCAACGGATACGGCTTCGGGCACGAACGGCTGGCCGACGAGGCGATCCGCTTCGGGTCCGACACGCTGGCCGTCGGGACCACGTACGAGGCCGCGCGCGTCAAGGACTGGTTCAGCGGTGACCTGCTGGTGCTCACGCCCTTCCGCCGGGGTGAGGAACCCGTACCGCTCCCCGACCGCGTCATCCGTTCCGTCTCCTCCGTGGACGGTGTGCACGCCCTGGTGGGCGCACGCGTGGTCATCGAGTGCATGAGCTCGATGAAGCGCCACGGCGTGAAGGAGGAGGAGCTCGGCCGGCTGCACGCGGCCATCGAGGACGTGCGCCTCGAGGGTTTCGCGCTGCACCTGCCGCTCGACCGCACGGACGGTTCGGACGCGGTCGAGGAAGTCATCACCTGGATGGACCGTCTGCGCGCAGCCCGGCTGCCGCTGCACACCATGTTCGTCAGCCACCTGAAGGCCGAGGAGCTGGCGCGGCTGCGGCAGCAGTTCCCGCAGACCCGCTTCCGCGCCCGCATCGGCACACGGCTGTGGCTGGGCGACCACGAGGCGACGGAGTACCGCGGCGCGGTGCTCGACGTCACGCGGGTCGTCAAGGGGGACCGTTTCGGTTACCGCCAGCAGAAGGCCGCATCCGACGGGTGGCTGGTGGTCGTCGCCGGAGGGACCTCCCACGGTGTCGGCCTGGAGGCGCCGAAGGCCCTGCACGGTGTGATGCCGCGTGCGAAGGGCGTGGCGCGCGCCGGGCTGGCCACGGTCAACCGCAACCTGTCACCGTTCGTCTGGGCGGGCAAGCAGCGCTGGTTCGCCGAGCCGCCCCACATGCAGGTGTCGATCCTCTTCGTGCCTTCGGACGCTCAGGAGCCGAAGGTCGGCGACGAACTGGTGGCCCATCTGCGGCACACCACCACCCAGTTCGACCGCCTCGTGGACCGGTAGCCCCGGCCTCCCTCAGCCGGAGACCGCCCTGCGCGCGGTACCCCACTCCACCCGCGGTCCTTCGACCGCGGGTGCCGTGTGCCGGGCCGGATCCGGGTGTGCCTGCAGGAGCGCCACCCGGTCCGGCGCCCCGTCGAGCACCCCGCCCGAGGGATCGTCGGACCCGTCGCTCCGCACGGGGTCCCGGTCCGGCCTCAGGATGTCCCTGACGACCACGGCGCAGAAGTAGAGCGTGCCCGCCAGGTGCAGGGCGACCGCGATCTGATAGCCCTCCTGCGGCAGCCCTTGGTGCTTGTCGGCACTCGTCGTGTACGCCAGGTACGACCAGATCCCCAGGAAGTACGCCACCTCGCAGGCCTGCCAGACGAGGAAGTCCCGCCAGCGTGGCCTGGCCAGCGCGGCCAGCGGGATCAGCCAGAGCACGTACTGCGGTGAGTAGACCTTGTTCGTCAGGATGAACGCGGCCACCACCAGGAACGCCAGCTGTGCGAAGCGCGGCCGGTGCCGGGCGGTGAGCGCCAGCCCGGCGATTCCCGCGCACAGCAGGATCATCAACAGCACCGAGGCCGTGTTCACCGTGCTTACCTCGATGGACCGGCCGGTGCGCTGGGTGATGACCAGCCAGAACGAGCCGTAGTCGATCGGTCGTTCCTGGCTGAACGTGTAGAACTTCTTCCACCCTTCGGGGGCGTACAGCATCACCGGCAGGTTCACCATCAGCCAGGCCGCCGCCGCGCCGAGGAGCGCCGCTCCGTACTCCCGCCACCTCCCGGCCCGCCAGCACAGCACCAGCAGCGGCCCGAGGAGCAGCACGGGGTACAGCTTGGCGGCGGTGGCCAGGCCGATGAGGATGCCGAAGGCGAGGTTCCTGCCGCGGGACCACATGAGCATCGCAGCGGCTGTCAGGGCGACGGCGAGCAGATCCCAGTTGATCGTGGCGGTGAGCGCGAGTGCCGGGGCGAGCGCGACGAGGAGGGCGTCCCAGGGGCGGCGCCGGTGCGTACGGGCGACACACACCGCGATGATCACGGCGCAGATCATCAGCATGCCCGCGTTGACCATCCAGTACATCTGCTCGCGCTGCTGCACGGGGTCCGAGGAGGGAGTCAGCGTCAGCCAGGAGGCGACCTGCATGAAGAGACCGGTCAGGACGGGGTACTCGAGGTATGCCATGTCGCCGCTGAGCCGGTCGGCGTAGGGCACGAGGCCGTCGGCGAATCCGCGCCCGACGAAAAGGTGCGGGATGTCGGAGTAGCACGCGTGCGTGTACTGCGAACTGGCGCCGCGGAACCACGCCCAGTCGTAGCAGGGAATCTTCTGCACCATGCCGAGCGCGAACATCCCGATCGCCACGAGCACGATGACGCGCACCGGCGTGAGCGGCCCCGATCCGAACCGTGCCCAGCGGCCCGCGGGCCCGCCGATCAGCTCGCTGCCCGCTGCGGCGATCTCGTCCTGTCGCGTGGGCGGTACGACGGACGGCTCCTGGTGCACGTTCGTGTCTTCTGCGCTTGGCATGCCGCACATCCTGCCGTACGGCGCTGTGTGCGGAGGTGGCCCGCGTACGGGACACACGAAAGGGCCGTCGGCACCTGGCAGGTGCCGACGGCCCTCGTCATCCGCGTCCGGCAGGCCCCTGGCGGGGTTCCCGGAGGGCGGCGGTGTCACGCGCGCCGCCCTGAGCGGCGTTACCCACCGCCGCCGAAGATCCCGCCGCGGTCGTTCTCCTCGCCCTCGGTCGTGCCTTCGGTGGTTCCCTCGGTCGTTCCCTCGGTCGTCCCGGTGTCCGTCCCGCCGTCCGTGGTCCCGGCGTCCGTCCCACCACCGGTGGCCCCGTCCGTGGTCCCTTCGTTGTCGTTGCCCTCGGTCGTCCCGCCGTTCTGGTCGTTCTTGCACTCCCAGTCGAGCGGCCTGCACGTCTCGCTCGGCGAGGGGGACGGGGACGACGGAACGGGGGACGGCGACTCGGGCGCTTCGCTGGACTCCGAGGGCGAAGGCATCGGGCTCGGCGTCGGACTGGGGCTGACCGCGCCACCGCCGAAGACCGTCTCGCCGATCGGTTCCGGCTTCGGGAACCTGAGGGCCTTCGTGCCCTCCAGCGCTTCGGTCATGTAGTCCTGCCAGATCTGCGCGGGGAACGAGGCACCGTGGATCGACTTCTCACCACCGGTGCCGTACATCTCCAGGAACTCGCGGTCCTTCTTGGTCTCGTCGTCGTCCATCCGGAACATGCTGACGGCTGTCGACAACTGCGGGGTGTAACCGACGAACCAGGCCGACTTGTTGCCGTCCGTGGTGCCTGTCTTGCCGGCCGCATCACGTCCGGAGAGCTGGGCGGGTGTACCCGTGCCGTTCTCGACGACGTTCTTCAGCACGTCGGTGACGTTGTCGGCGACGATGCTCGGAAACGCATCATTCGTAACAATCTTGTGCTGATAGATGACCTTGCCCTTGTGCTTCACCTCGGTGACCGAGAAGGGCTCCCGCTGTTTGCCGCTGGTGGCGAAGGTGGCGTACGAACCCGCCATCCGGATGGCGCTCGGTGAGGAGGTACCGATGGAGAACGAGGGGACGCTCGAGTCCGCCATGTACTCGTCGTCACGCAGACCTGCGTCGATGGCGGCATCCTTCACCTTGTCGGTGCCGATATCCATTCCGAGCTGGACGAACGGGGAGTTCGCTGACTCCTGCATGGCGTGACGGAGAGTCATGTCTCCGTAGGACTCGTCCCCGTCGTTGGTCTGGAGCCACTCCTTGCCGTCCTCGTTCTGCCAGACCGAGCCGTCGTATTTTTTGATCTTCAGCTTGTTGTCGCCGTTGTAGATGCTCAGCGGCGAGACGGGGGTACGCTCCGACGCGCTCTGCTCGGGGCCGAGCTCGGGGTTGCGCCTCCCCAGCTCCATGGCGGCGGCCAGCACGAACGGCTTGAACGTCGAACCGACCTGCGCGCCGGTCGCGTCGGCGTTGTTGGTGTAGTGCTGCGTCGCGTCCTGCCCGCCGTACGTGGCGACGATGGCACCCGTCTTGGTGTCGACCGACGCGCCACCGAACTCGACGTGCGTGTCCTTGTCGGGCCGTTCCTCGGGCTTGATCTTGGCGTCGTACACCTTTTTGATCGACTTCTCGAGCTCGTCGACCTTCGTCTCCTCGAAGGTCGTGTGGATCTCGTAGCCGCCCCGGGCCAGTTCCTTCTCGGTGACGCCCTCCTCGTTGTGGGCAAGGAAGTACTTCGTGGCGAGGTCGACCAGGTAACCGGTCTGGCCACCCAGCTTGGCTTCCTTCTTCGGCGGTTTCACCTTGGGGAACTCGGTGAAGGTCGCACGCTTCGCCGCGCTCAGCCGGCCGTCCTTGACCTCCTCGTCGAGGATCCAGCTCCAGCGCGCCTTCGCCCGCTTGGTGTTCTCCTCGGCGGTAGCCCTCACCGGGTCGACGTCGGGAGCACCCGCGGGGTCGTAGTAACTCGCCCCCTTGAGCAGTGTCGCCAGGAAGGCGCACTCGCTCTCGTCCAGCTCCGCTGCGTCCTTGTCGAAGTACGCACGTGCCGCCGCCTGGAGCCCCGATGCGCCCCGGCCGTAGTAGGAGACGTTGAGGTAGCCCTCCATGACCTTCTCCTTGCTCACCGTCTCACCGACCTTGAGCGTGATGAAGAGTTCCTTGACCTTCCGGGTCAGGGTCTGGTCCTGGGTGAGCATGGAGTTCTTGACGTACTGCTGAGTGATGGTCGACCCGCCCTGGGTGTCACCTCCCCGCGCCATGTTGTAGACAGCGCGGGCGATGCCTACGGGGTCGATACCCCTGTCGGTCTCGAACGACTTGTTCTCGGCCGAGATGACGGCGTTCCGCATCGCTTCGGGGATCTGGGCGTACTCGAGCGACTGACGGTTGACGGAACCGCCCGTGGCGACCATCTGTTTGCCGTTGGCCCAGTAGTAGACGTTGTTCTGTGCGGTGGCGAGGTCCTTGGGCTCGGGCGGGACCACCAGCGCGTAGGCGATGCCGGCCGCACCCATCATGAGCCCCAGGAACCCCAGGCACAGGCCGGAGACCAGCCGCCACGAGGGCACCCAGCGGCGGAAGCCGTCCCGGCCGGCCCGCGGGTAATCGATGACGCGCTTCTTGCCGGAGCCCTCGCGGGACCGACCGCTGCTGTCACCACCCCCCCGGCGCCTGCCACCGCCTCCGCCGCGCTGGGCGGCGCGACGGGCCTCGGCACGGCCGCCGTACGACGGCTCCTCGCCGTACGCGTCGGAAGGTGATGATTGCGTTACCCTGTGTGACGGGTCGGTGCGACGTCCAGCAGGCTGTTGGGCGGCTCGTCTGGCCGCTGCACGCCCGCCACCTTGCGGTTGCGGCGCTTTGCGACGGTGCTCGCTCATCGAACGACTACTCCTCGGGCAGGCGAGAGCGCCTGGAAGCGGCAGTTGAGATCCGGTCCCCCCGAATTACGGACAAGCCCTGCGGAAGGCCCACCCGCAGTACATCCGGCAGTCCGCGATTACTGACGCACGAGGGCGTCTCACGGTTCCCGGTGGTCTGCATGCCGCACAGACTACGCACGGTCAAAAACCTCCGGGGACCGAACTTCACCCCAAATTACGCAAGTCACTCCCTATGAATCGGGGATGTGACACCGCTCACGAACCGCCCTCTTGTCGAACATCACAAGTCGATCTATCGTGCTGATGTATCGAGTCGATACATCAGCACGGCATACGGTGGGCTCAACAGCCCGCGGACGCACCAGGCGGAAGAGGAGGCGAAGGTGAGCAGGCGCTCCGGCATCCTCGAATTCGCCGTTCTCGGCCTGCTCCGCGAGTCCCCCATGCACGGGTACGAGCTGCGCAAGCGTCTCAACACTTCGCTGGGGATCTTCCGTGCCTTCAGCTACGGCACCCTCTATCCCTGTCTCAAGACGCTGGTCACCAACGGCTGGTTGATCGAGGAACCGGGCAGCGTCCCAGCTCTGCCCCCCGCAACAGGCCGTGGGGGTGCTCCCGCGTCCTCACTGGCAGGACGCCGCGCCAAGATCGTCTACCGGTTGACGGCGGAAGGTAAGGAGCACTTCGAGGAGCTGCTCTCGCAGACCGGCCCGGACTCCTGGGAGGACGAGCACTTCGCGGCTCGTTTCGCCTTCTTCGGGCAGACGGAGCGCGAGGTGCGGATGCGTGTGCTCGAAGGCCGCCGCAGCAGGCTGGAGGAGCGTCTCGAGAAGATGCGCGCCTCCCTCGCCCGGACCCGTGAACGACTCGACGACTACACACTTGAGCTGCAGCGGCACGGCATGGAGTCCGTGGAGCGCGAAGTGCGCTGGCTGAACGAGCTCATCGAGAGCGAGCGGTCGGGACGGGATCAGCGACGATCCTCGCCCGAGAGCTCCACTCAGCACGACACATCAGGAGAGACGGGCGGCCTGCCCCGGCACAGGGACGACTCCCGGCCGGATCCGTCCGACGACACGAAGTGACACCCCCGCAGATCCGCAAGGCGTCGTCGGGGAACACCGAGAAGACACAGGGAGCAATCGGCATGGGTTCGGTTCGCGTAGCCATCGTCGGCGTGGGAAACTGCGCCGCCTCGCTGGTGCAGGGCGTCGAGTACTACAAGGACGCCGATCCGGCCGGCAAGGTGCCCGGTCTGATGCACGTCCAGTTCGGCGACTACCACGTGAGTGACGTCGAGTTCGTCGCCGCCTTCGACGTCGACGCGAAGAAGGTCGGCCTCGACCTCGCGGACGCCATCGGCGCCAGCGAGAACAACACCATCAAGATCGCCGACGTGCCGAACACCGGCGTGACCGTTCAGCGCGGCCACACCCACGACGGCTTGGGCAAGTACTACCGCGAGACGATCGAGGAGTCCGCCGAGGCCCCCGTCGACATCGTCCAGGTCCTCAAGGACAAGCAGGTCGACGTCCTCGTCTGCTATCTGCCGGTCGGTTCCGAGGTGGCTGCGAAGTTCTACGCGCAGTGCGCCATCGACGCCAAGGTCGCCTTCGTCAACGCCCTTCCGGTGTTCATCGCCGGCACCAAGGAGTGGGCCGACAAGTTCACCGAGGCCGGTGTCCCGATCGTCGGCGACGACATCAAGTCCCAGGTCGGCGCCACCATCACGCACCGTGTGATGGCGAAGCTCTTCGAGGACCGCGGCGTCGTCCTGGACCGCACGATGCAGCTGAACGTCGGCGGCAACATGGACTTCAAGAACATGCTCGAGCGTGAGCGCCTGGAGTCCAAGAAGATCTCGAAGACGCAGGCCGTCACCTCGCAGATCCGTGACCGTGACCTCGGTGCGGACAACGTCCACATCGGCCCGTCCGACTACGTGGCCTGGCTGGACGACCGCAAGTGGGCGTACGTACGCCTCGAGGGCCGTGCCTTCGGTGACGTTCCGCTCAACCTGGAGTACAAGCTCGAGGTCTGGGACTCCCCGAACTCCGCCGGTGTCATCATCGACGCCGTGCGCGCCGCGAAGATCGCCAAGGATCGCGGCATCGGCGGCCCGATCCTCTCGGCCTCCTCGTACTTCATGAAGTCCCCGCCGGTCCAGTACTTCGACGACGAGGCCCGCGAGAACGTCGAGAAGTTCATCGCCGGCGACGTCGAGCGCTGACCCGGGCGGTCACTGCTTCGTGACGCTTCTCCATGTGGGGGGTTCCCAGGCAATGCGCCCGGAGGCCCCCCACATGTGTGACCCTTGCGCACATGTCTGTCGTGCGTGATCTGGGTGTACTCCTGCACCTTCGGAACTTCCGTCGCCTGCTCGCTGTACGACTTCTCTCCCAGTCGGCCGACGGGGTCTACCAGGTCGCGCTCGCCACCTACGTCGTCTTCTCGCCGGAGAACCAGACGACGCCGGGTGCCATCGCATCCGCCATGGCCGTCCTGCTGCTGCCTTACTCGCTGATCGGTCCGTTCGCCGGTGTCCTGCTGGATCGCTGGCCTCGACGCCAGGTCTTCCTGTACGGAAACCTGCTACGCGCCGCACTGGCCTGCTGCACGGCCCTGCTGCTCCTCAGTTCCGTTCCGGACTGGCTGTTCTACGCCTCCGCCCTCTGTGTCACAGCCGTCAACCGTTTCGTGCTGGCCGGGCTGTCGGCAGCCCTCCCTCGCGTCGTCGACACCCAACGGCTTGTCCTCGCCAACTCCCTTTCCCCTACGGCCGGCACGCTGGCCGCTACTGCGGGCGGGGGTCTCGCCCTGGCGATCCGCCTGCTGACAGACGGGTCGGATGCCGCCGTGGTCCTGCTGGGCGCGACCCTCTACCTCCTCTCGGCGATGGTCTCCCTGACCTTGCCCCGCACACTCCTCGGACCGGATCGAGGCCTGCACCACGTACGACTGCGGGAGGCACTGACCACTACCGCGCGGGGGCTCGTCGCGGGGTTGCGCCATCTGTCAGAGCGAAGGGACGCAGCACACGCGCTGGCCGCCATCACGGTGATCCGCTTCTGCTACGGGGCGCTGACCGTGATGGTGCTGATGCTGTGCCGCTACGCCTGGTCCGACAGCGAGTCCGACGGCCTGGCCCTCCTCGGCCTGGCACTCGGCGCCTCTGCTGCGGGGTATTTCGTGGCCGCCGTGGTGTCCCCCTGGGCGGTCGGCCGCTTCGGGCGATACGGCTGGCTGGGCGGGTGCGCCGGGGCGGCTGCCCTCCTGGAGCCTGCGCTGGGGCTCCCGTTCACGCCTGTCCCCATGCTGGCTGCCGCTTTCATCCTCGGGCTCGTCACCCAGGGAGCGAAGATCGCCACGGACACCGAGGTGCAGACCTCCGTGGACGACGCCTACCGCGGCAGGGTCTTCTCGCTCTACGACGTACTCTTCAACGTCGCCTTCGTCGCCGCTGCGGCAATGTCAGCCCTCGCCCTTCCTCCTGACGGGCGGTCCGTCGTCGTGGTGCTTACCGTGGCCGCGCTCTATGCCCTTGTCTCAGTGGCCATGTTCCATCGGCGGCGTGTGAGCCTCGCGCTTCAGCGCACCCGCCTCAAGGAATGAGTGAGGGGCGTTGTTTCACGTGAAACAACGCCCCTCGCCGCTCTCAACGTCGTGTTTCACGTGAAACACGACGAGCTCCTCCACCCCGGCCCACGCTCGTCCCGCTGCACCCAGCACGGCAGGGCCACCTGCGGAAGCCCGTGTCAGTCCTGTGCGGCCCACCATTCCTTGAGGGCCGCGACCGCGACGTCACGCTCCATCGGGCCGTTCTCCAGCCGCAGCTCCAGCAGGAACGAGTAAGCCTTACCGATCATGGGGCCGGGCCCCACACCAAGGATCTGCATGATCTCGTTACCGTCCAGGTCAGGCCGGATCGCTTCCAGCTCCTCCTGTTCCTGCAACTGCGCGATACGCTCCTCCAGCCCGTCATAGGTGCGCGACAGCGCATTCGCCTTGCGCTTGTTCCGAGTCGTGCAGTCGGAGCGCGTCAGCTTGTGCAGCCGGTCCAGCAGCGGCCCCGCGTCCCGCACATACCTGCGCACCGCGGAGTCGGTCCATTCCCCGTCGCCGTAACCGTGGAAGCGCAGATGCAGTTCCACCAGCTTCGAGACGTCCTTGACCATGTCGTTGGAGTACTTGAGCTCGGCCATCCGCTTCCTGGCCATCTTGGCGCCCACCACCTCGTGGTGGTGGAACGAGACACGACCGTCCTTCTCGAAGCGCCGTGTCCGCGGCTTGCCGATGTCGTGGAGCAGAGCGGCGAGGCGCAGCACGAGGTCCGGGCCGTCCTCTTCCAGGTCGATGGCCTGCTCCAGGACCGTCAGGGAGTGCTCGTAGACGTCCTTGTGCCGGTGATGCTCATCACTCTCCAGACGCAAAGCGGGAAGCTCGGGCAGCACTCGGTCAGCCAGCCCTGTGTCCACGAGAAGCCCCAGCCCCTTGCGGGGATGTCCGGAGAGCAGCAGTTTGTTGAGTTCCTCACGGACCCGCTCGGCGGAGACGATCTCGATACGTCCCGCCATGTCCGTCATGGCCCTGAGTACGTCGGGAGCAACCTCGAAGTCCAGCTGGGCGGCGAAACGAGCGGCGCGCAGCATGCGCAGCGGATCGTCCGAGAAGGACTCCTCGGGTGTGCCCGGAGTGCGCAGTACGCGCTGAGCCAGGTCGTCGAGACCGCCGTGCGGGTCGATGAACTCCTTACGCGGCAGTGCGACAGCCATGGCGTTGACCGTGAAGTCCCGGCGCACGAGATCTTCCTCGATCGAGTCACCGTAGGAGACCTCGGGCTTGCGCGAGGTCCTGTCGTACGCCTCCGACCGGTAGGTCGTGACCTCGATCTGGTAGCCGTCCTTCTGCGAGCCGACCGTGCCGAACGCGATGCCGACCTCCCAGACGGAGTCGGCCCAGGGGCGGACGATCTTGAGTACGTCCTCCGGGCGGGCATCGGTCGTGAAGTCGAGGTCGTTGCCAAGCCTGCCGAGCAACGCATCCCGGACCGACCCACCGACCAGGGCGAGGCCGAATCCGGCCTCCTGGAATCGGACGGCGAGGTCGTCGGCGACGGGGGACACCCGCAGCAGTTCGCTGACTGCGCGGTGCTGCACCTGACTCAGTGCACGGGGGCTGTCTTCGTTGGCGTTCGGCACAACAGAAAAGGGTACGTGCACCGACCGGCCCGGGCGTCATCGTTTCTTGCGGCCCTGCGAGACTCTCCCGATCATGTGGCACGGTCCCCGGCACTCAGGTGTCGGGCACATCGTTACCATGCGTGGACGCAGAGACCGGCAGCGCCGGCACCAGCTGACGACGACGAGGGACGGATACGCGTGGCCGAGGCGGCACACTCCCAGGGGATGATTCCCTCCCCTGCCCGCCGGTGGCTCCGGCGCACAGCCTCCTTGATCGTCGGGGCGCCACTGATCGCCGGCCTCCTGGCCGGCCCCGCAGCGCCCTCGGCCCGGGCCGAGGCGGTGACGAAGGCCCCGGCCGGCTCGCGCACCGTCGATGTGTCCCTGGACACGCTCGCTCCCAGCGCACCCGTCGAAGGCGACACGCTCACCGTCTCCGGCACCCTGACCAACAAGGGCAAGAAGACAGTCACCGACGCCGAGGTCGACCTGCGGGTCGGGCCGAGACTGTCCGGCAGGGGCGCGATCGACGAGGCCGCCGAACGCACCGGCTATCAGCCCGGCAGTGACCCGGCCAAGCTCGGCGGCGCGTACACGCTGAAGGTCCCCGCGCTCGCGTCCGGGGTCAGCCAGGACTTCAGTCTCGCCGTTCCGGTGGACAAGCTGGATCTGGACGCCGAGGGCGTTTACCAGCTCGGGGTATCCGTCACGGGCCGTACCACCGACTACACCTACGACCAGGTGCTCGGCATTCAGCGGACCTTCCTGCCGTGGCAGCCGGAGGACACCGGGAGCAAGACGAAGCTCACCTTCCTCTGGCCCCTGATCGCGTCGGCCCACGTCACCGCCGAGACGGGTTCCGACGAACAGCAGACCCCCGTGTTCGCCAATGACGATCTTGCTCTTGAGCTGGCTCCCGGCGGACGCCTGGAACAACTGGTCTCACTGGGACGACAGCTCCCTGTGACGTGGGTGATCGACCCGGACCTGCTGGCTTCCGCCGATGCGATGACGAAGAACTACCGTGTCAAAGTCGGTGACACCACTGTCGCGGGGACGAACCAGGCCATCGCCAAGAAGTGGCTCACGGATCTCCAAGCGGCCGTGAAGGACGGGAAGGTGGTGGCCCTGCCGTTCGCCGACCCCGACCTCGCCTCCATCGCCCACCGTGGCAAGAACGTCTCGGGGGCCCTCAGCCACCTGCAGACGGCGACCGAGGTCGCGGGCACGACGGTGGAAACCGTGCTTCACATGAAGCCGTCCACCGACTTCGCCTGGCCGGTGGACGGCGCGATCGATCCCTCGGTCGTCGACGTCGCGACGTCGGCCGGCGCCCATAAGGTGATCGCCCGCAGCGACAGTCTCGGGGAGACCGGCGGGCTGCCCTACACACCGACTGCGGCCCGTCCCATCGGTGGCGGCACCACCGCTGTCGTCTCCGACCACCGGCTCTCCACCGCGTTCACCGGCGACATGTCCAAGGCCGGCGCCTCTACGCTCGCCGTCCAGGAATTCCTGGCCCAGACCCTGGCAGTGACGGAGCAGGCGCCCGACAACGAACGCAGCATCGTCGTCGCCCCGCAGCGGACCCCCACCGCCGCCCAGGCCCAGACCATGGCACGCGCCCTGCAGGCCCTCATGACCGAACACTGGACGCAGCCGCTCGACCTGACGGCGGCCGCCGAACAGAAGCCCGACGCTCGGGCCACCACCAAGGTGCCCAGGGCTTCCCAGTACCCGAAGAAGCTGCGGAGCCAGGAGCTGCCCGCCCAGGCGTTCCAGGACATCCGGACGACACAGGATTCGCTCGACAGCTTCCAGGTCATCCTCACGCAACCCGACCGGGTGGTGACCCCCTTCGGGAACGCGGTCAACCGGGCCGTGTCGACGTCGTGGCGCGGCAGGCCGCTGGAGGCGCAGCAGTACCGCGACGCCGTCCGCACCTATCTTCAAGGCCTCACCAACGAGGTCCAGCTGATCGCCAAGTCGGACGTGACTCTGTCCGGACGCAGTGCGACCATCCCTGTGACCGTGCAGAACAAGCTGGTACAGGGTGTCGATCACCTCGTGCTCCGCCTCACATCGGGCAACGCCACCCGGCTCAAGCTCAACGACGGCGCAGCAGTCGCCGAACAGCCTGTCGAGATCGCGGGCGGGCACAGCCAGTCCGTGAAGTTCGACGCCTCGGCCAATGCCAATGGACAGGCACAGGTCACGGCGCGGCTCTTCACCACGGACGGAGCGCCGTACGGCGAGGAGATGACCTTCACGGTGAAGGTCTCGGAAGTCACACCGACCGTGCTCCTGGTGATCGCCGGTGGATTGCTGCTGCTGGTCCTGGCAGGCATCAGGATGTACACCCACCGCAAGCGCACCGTCGCGGGCGGAACAGTGGGGAACGACGGCGGCGAACCCGAGCAGCCGAGTGACCCGGCGCCGGACACCGGTCCGGAAAGCGGTGCCCCCTCGGGCCCGGGTGAGAAAGTGGACCGTTGAGCGATGTCTGTCGGGGCCTGTCGGCCGGGGACAATGAGGTGGGGTTTCGATGAACGCGCCGTACGACGGTGACCGCGGCCAGGGCGCGGGCGGAGCTGGGTCTTCCAGCGGTCCGCCGGTGCCGCCGGGTGCCGGCCAGAACGGGGAGGCACCCGACCCTTACCTGCAGCACGCGTACGACCACGATCCGTACCGCGCCCAGGACCTCGCCGCGCAGGACCCGGTGGCCGAGGCGCTCTACGACCGCGCCTCACATCCCCCGCCGCCTCCAGGGACCTATCAGGAGCCTCAGGCCCTCTACCAGCAGCCTCCCGCCGCCCAGTACGCTCCCGACCCCCGCCTCTGGGCCCAGACGCCGCCCCCGGAGCCCTCAGGCCCCTCGCGGCACCTTCCCTACGGCGACGACGCCGCGACCACCCAGTACGTGGGGGTGGACGATCTGGTCACCCAGGCTTCCGACGGTCGCGGGGAGCAGGACGCCTTCGCTCACCTCTTCCGCGACCAGGAGGGTTCGGCCCGTCCTCCCGGTCCTCCCACCGAGCCCGAAGCGGCTCCGGCGCCCGCCCCGTCGAAGTCCGGCAGCCGGGCCGCCGGGATACTGAAGTCCAGCGCCCTGATGGCAGCGGGCACCTTGGTGTCCCGGCTCACCGGCTTCGTCCGCAGCCTCGTGATCACCGCGGCGCTGGGTGCGGCGATGCTCGGCGACAGCTTCACCATCGCGTACACCCTGCCGACGATGATCTACATCCTCACGGTGGGCGGCGGGTTGAACTCGGTCTTCGTCCCTCAGCTCGTCCGGTCCATGAAGGACGACGAGGACGGGGGAGAGGCATACGCCAACCGGCTGCTGACACTCGTCATGGTCGCGCTCGGCCTGATCGTCGCCCTGGCGGTCCTGGTCGCACCGCTGCTCATCCGCATGATGTCACTGCCGATCGCGAACGAACCGGCAGCCAACAACGTCGCTGTGACGTTCGCGCGCTACTGCCTGCCGACCATCTTCTTCATGGGCATCCATGTGGTGATGGGCCAGATTCTGAACGCCCGGGGAAAGTTCGGCGCGATGATGTGGACCCCGGTCCTCAACAACATCGTCATGATCTTCACGTTCGGTCTGTTCATCTGGGTCTACGGCACCTCGGCCGAATCCCGGATGGGCGTGGAGACGATCCCGCCCGAGGGCGTCCGCCTCCTCGGCATCGGCACCCTGCTCGGCCTGGTGGTCCAGGCCCTGGCCATGATCCCGTATCTCCGCGAGGCAGGATTCCGCTTCCGTCCGCGCTTCGACTGGAAGGGCCACGGGCTCGGAAAAACGATCAAGCTCGCCAAGTGGACGGTCCTGTTCGTCCTCGCCAACCAGGCCGGCGTACTGGTCGTCACCCAGCTGGCCACCTCCGCCGGCAAGCTCGCGGACAAGGACGGCTCAGGCTTCCTCGCCTACTCCAACGCCCAGCTGATCTGGGGCATGCCTCAGGCCATCATCACCGTCTCGGTCATGGCGGCCCTGTTGCCCCGCATCTCCCGCGCCGCCCATGACAACGACCCCGGGGCCGTCCGCGACGACATCTCGCAAGGCCTGCGCAACTCGGCGGTGGCCATCGTGCCCGTCGCCTTCACCTTCCTGGCGCTCGGCCTGCCGATGTGCACCCTGCTCTACGCCTCCAGCGGCACCGAAGCAGCACGGTCCATGGGCTTCATCCTGATGGCGTTCGGCCTCGGCCTCATCCCGTACTCCGTGCAGTACGTCGTGCTGCGCGGCTTCTACGCGTACGAGGACACCCGCACTCCCTTCTACAACACGGTCATCGTCGCAGTGGTCAATGCCGCGGCCTCCGCGCTCTGCTACGTGATTCTTCCGGCCCAGTGGGCAGTCGTAGGAATGGCTGCCTCCTACGGGCTCGCCTACGCGGTCGGAGTCGGCATCGCCTGGCGCCGCCTGAGCAACCGGCTCGGCGGTGACCTCGACGGCGCCCGTGTGGTGCGCACCTACGCCCGTCTCTGCCTGGCCGCGATCCCCGCGGCAGCAGTCGGTGGCGGTGTGGGCTTCGCTCTTCTGACAGCCCTCGGTGACGGAGCCGGCGGCTCGGTGGTGGCACTGGTCTGCGGCAGCGTCGTCCTGCTGGGCATCTTCTTCGTCGCTGCGAAGAAGATGCGTATCGAGGAGCTCAACGGCATGGTCGGCATGGTCCGGGGACGGCTCGGCCGCTGAATGAGCTGCGAGCCGCACAACCATCGCTGGACACCGTGTGTCGTGCATAGCGCCGGAGTGTGGGCACAATTGGCGTGACTGTGCAGAGCTGGCTGGCATCGCGCAACGGATGGGGAGGCAGGAACGACGGTGGCGGAACGTAGCACGGCTGCTGTCGACGTGGCCGACAACAGCGGCGACGAGCCGCTGACCGCCAAGGCGGACGCGGCCACGACCGACGGGACGGCACAAACCCAGGGCGAAGAGGACGCAAGCTCGCAGGACGATGCGAGCGCGCGTGTCAGCTCCGACGGCGCACCGGCGTCGCCCGACCTGCACAGCGGTCACAAACTGGCCAGACGCTATCGCCTCGAGGAATGCGTCACCCGGCTGGACGGGTTCAGCAGCTGGCGTGCGGTCGATGAGAAACTGCGGCGCGCGGTGGGTGTGCATCTGCTGCCCGCCGATCACCCGCGTGCCCGCTCGGTGCTGGCCGCGGCCCGCTCCTCCGCGCTGCTCGGTGACCCGCGCTTCGTCCAGGTCCTGGACGCCGTGGAGGAGGACGACCTCGTCTACGTCGTTCACGAATGGCTCCCTGACGCCACCGAGCTCACAGCGTTGCTGGCCGCCGGCCCCCTGGAAGCCCACGACGCGTACCAGCTCGTGAGCCAGGTCTCCCAGGCCATGGCCGCCGCACACCGCGAAGGACTCGCGCATCTGCGTCTCACGCCCGGCGCCGTACTGCGCAGTTCGACCGGCCAGTACCGGATCCGTGGCCTGGCGGTGAACGCCGCTCTGCGCGGAATCACCGCCGAACAGCCTCTGCGCACGGACACCGAGGCCATCGGCGCACTCCTCTATGCCGCCCTGACCCGCCGTTGGCCGTACGAGAGCGACGCCTACGGTCTCTCCGGGCTCCCCAAGGACGTGGGCCTGATCCCCCCGGATCAGGTGCGGGCCGGCGTCCACCGAGGTCTGTCCGAACTCGCCATGCGCGCGCTTGCCAACGACGGCGCCACCGCATCGCGGCAGGAACAGCCGTGCACCACCCCGGACGAGCTGGCGAAGGCCGTAGCGTCCATGCCTCGCGTCCTCCCCCCGGAACCCGTCTTCACCGCCCCGCCCGAATACCAGCGCACGACCTATCAGCAGGGCACCTACGGGCGTCCCTCGGCGCGGCCCAACGCCGTCACCCAGCCGGTGATCGCCGCTCCGCCACCCCCTCTCCAGAGCCGCACAGGCAAGGCACTCAAGTGGGCGGTGTCCGCCCTGCTCATCGCGGCTCTGGGTCTCGGAAGCTGGCAGCTGGCGGAAACCGTTCTCGACCGGGGCAACGACTCCGGGGAGCCGACCCCCACACAGACCGCCGAGGACGGCAGCGTCGACAAGAAAGCAGGCGGAGCCAGTAAGCCCGTCGGCATCGTCGACGCCCGGGACTACGACCCTCAGGGCACGGACGGCTCGGAAAAGCCCGCAGTGATAAGCAACGCCTACGACGGTGACCCCAGCTCGTACTGGAACACCGATGGCTATTACACCGCAGCTTTCGGCAACCTCAAGAAAGGCGTGGGCATCGTCCTCGACCTGGGCGAGGTCCAGGAGGTGGGCAATGTCGACGTCTCCTTCCTCGGCGGCGCCACCTCGGCGGAACTGAGGACAACCGACAGCGCGTCCATTCCACAGGAACCCGACGGTTTTACCACGGTCGCGCAGGGCTCCGGGACAAACGTCTCCCTCAAGCCCGACAAGGCGGTACAGGCGCGGTACGTTCTGGTCTGGCTGACCAACCTGCCGCTGAGCAACGACGACGGCAGGTACCGGGGCAAGGTCTCGAACATCGAGATCACCAGCTGACGGGACCAAGGGGGAGGGGCACACCGTTGGACGACGCCGGATTCGCCGACATCAGCGATCAGGACCTCCTGGCCCAGCACGTCGCAGGTGATCCGGACGCCTTCGGTGAGCTCGTACGACGGCACCGTGACCGCCTCTGGGCCGTGGCCCTGCGTACGCTCGGCGACCGCGAGGAGGCCGCCGACGCCGTGCAGGACGCCCTGGTTTCCGCATTCCGCGCGGCCCATACCTTCCGTGGCCGGTCCGCCGTCACCACATGGCTGCACAGGATCACTGTCAACGCCTGCCTCGACCGTGCCCGCAAGGCGGCCTCGCGCAAGACCGCACCGGTCGATGACGCCGAGCGGCTCGATCAGCTCATGGAGCCTCACGAGTCCGCCGAGGCCCCCGCTGAACGGCAGGACCTGCACCGAGAACTTCTTGCCGCACTGGCCACCCTGCCCGCCGAACAGCGCGCCGCACTCGTCCTGGTGGATATGCAGGCCTACCCCGTCGCCGAAGCTGCCCGCATTCTCGACGTACCGACCGGCACCGTGAAGAGCCGCTGTGCGCGAGGCCGGGCCAGACTGCTTCCCTTGCTGACCCATCTGCGCAACAACAGAGAGGACGGCAAGGACGTCGCCATGGAAAGGAACCGGACACAGAGGCCGTCCGTCCCACCGGCGTCAGAACCAAGAGATGCAGGCGACGGTGATCCTGCCGGCGTAAAGGGCGGAGGCGGACTCGCATGACATCCACAGACGACACGGCTCAGCACCCGGACGTCTCGGAGATTTCCGACCTCACCGAAGGCCTCCTCCCGCCGTCCCGCGGGGCAGCACTCCGCCACCACATCGACGCTTGCGAAGAGTGCACCGAAATTCACTCCTCCCTGGAGGAGATCCGCTCGATGCTGGGAACAGGGCTCCCTCTGCACGAGCGCATGCCCGACGACGTGGCTGACCGGATCGACGCGGCCCTGGCATCGGAAGCTGAGGCTGCCATCTCGGTGCCTGCCACCACAACACCTCCTGTTTCACGTGAAACAGGAGCAGAGAGCGCTACCGCCCCCCGGCCCGCAGGCCATCCGCGCGGCGCTACCGGCCCTGGCCGGAGGCCGGCTCGTCGGCGGCGCACGGTGATCCTCGGCACCGCTTTCGGTGCGGCGGCCGTCGGCATGAGCGTCCTCCTGCTCCAGTCTCTCCAGTCGTCCCAGGACTCGGCCGGCACCATGGCCGAGCGTGGGGTGAATGCCGCAGAAAAGAGACAAGAGGGCTTCTCGGAGAACACACTGGAAGGCCGCGTCCGCGCGCTTCTGAGCGAAACAGAGGCTTCCCGAACTCCGAGCCATGAGCCTGACAAGCCTTACCTGGACACCAAGTCGTCACCGGGGAACCTGCCCCCCGGCGACGCATCCCCCCGCGTCCCTCTGCGCACTCCGAGCGTGGACGTTCCGCCCTGCGTCCAACAGGGCACAGGGCGGAACGTCCCCGCCCTGGCCGTGGAGCAGGGCAGCTATCAGGGGGCCGCCGCCTTCCTCGTCGTACTGCCCCATGCAACCGACTCGACTCGTGTCCAGGCTTATGTCGTCGACGCGGCATGCGTGACCTCCACACCTGCGGCAAAGGGACAACTGCTGCTCACGCACTCCTACACGCGCCCCTGAGGGCCACGCCTGGAGCCGGACCGGTATTCCGGGAATGCATGCCCCGTAGGATCCGTTGGGTGGGGTGAGAGTCGTGGAACCGACCCCAGTAGGCAGTAGGCAGTCTGCAGAGACGAGGAAGAACCCGTGAGCGACGTCCGTAATGTGATCATCATCGGCTCCGGGCCGGCTGGTTACACCGCCGCCCTGTACACCGCTCGCGCGTCGCTGAAGCCGCTGGTGTTCGAGGGCGCCGTCACCGCCGGTGGTGCGCTGATGAACACCACCGACGTGGAGAACTTCCCGGGTTTCCAGGACGGAATCATGGGCCCTGAGCTCATGGACAACATGCGCGCCCAGGCTGAGCGCTTCGGCGCCGAGCTCATCCCCGACGACGTGGTCTCCGTCGACCTCACCGGCGACATCAAGACCGTCACGGACACCGCGGGCACCGTTCACCGCGCCAAGGCCGTCATCGTCACCACAGGATCTCAGCACCGCAAGCTCGGCCTGCCCAACGAGGACGCGCTCTCCGGACGAGGTGTCTCCTGGTGCGCCACCTGCGACGGGTTCTTCTTCAAGGACCAAGACATCGCCGTGGTCGGTGGTGGTGACACGGCCATGGAAGAGGCGACCTTCCTCTCCCGGTTCGCCAAGTCCGTCACGATCGTCCACCGTCGCGACTCCCTGCGCGCCTCCAAGGCCATGCAGGAGCGTGCTTTTGCCGACCCGAAGATCAAGTTTGCGTGGGACAGCGAGGTCGCCACGGTCCATGGGGACCAGAAGCTCTCCAGTCTCACCCTGCGCGACACCAAGACCGGCGAGACGTCCGAGCTTCCGGTGACGGGCCTGTTCATCGCTGTGGGCCACGACCCCCGCACGGAGCTCTTCAAGGGCCAGCTCGACCTCGATGACGAGGGTTATCTCAAGGTCGAGGCTCCTTCGACGCGCACCAACCTGAAGGGGGTCTTCGGCGCCGGCGACGTGGTCGACCACACCTATCGTCAGGCCATCACCGCAGCCGGAACCGGCTGTTCGGCAGCTCTTGATGCAGAGCGCTTCCTGGCCGCGCTCTCCGACGAGCAGCTCGCCGAGCCGGATAAGACTCCGGCAGTCTGACTGCACCCCCCGAACCCACACCCCCCGCGAAGTTAAGGAGGCCGCCGTGGCCGGCGCCCTGAAGAACGTGACCGACGACTCCTTCGACGAGGACGTCCTGAAGAACGAGAAGCCCGTGCTGGTGGACTTCTGGGCCGCCTGGTGCGGCCCGTGCCGCCAGATCGCGCCGTCGCTGGAAGCCATCGCTGCTGAGTACGGCGATGAGATCGAGATCGTCAAGCTCAACATCGACGAGAACCCGGCCACCGCGGCGAAGTACGGCGTGATGTCGATCCCTACGCTCAACGTGTATCAGGGTGGCGAGGTCGCCAAGACCATCGTCGGGGCCAAGCCGAAGGCCGCGATTCTCCGTGACCTCGAGAGCTTCGTCACCCAGAAGTAATGTCTGACTGTTTCACGTGAAACGGGCCCACCCTTCGGGGGTGGGCCCGTTTGTATGTTCTTACGCACTCAGGTCGGTCGCGGTGCTCAGAGAGGCCGCAGCGCCGGCTCTTTCTGTACGGCACCCAGCAGCCTGTCCAATGCCAGTTCGACATCTTCCTTCCAGGAGAGCGTGGTACGCAGTTCAAGCCTCAGACGCGGATGCGCGGGATGAGGTCGCACCGTCTTGAAGCCGACCGAGAGCAAATGATCCGCCGGCAGCACACACGCTGGTTCCTTCCACCGTGCATCGCCAAAAGCCTCGATCGCCTTGAACCCGCGTCGTAACAAGTCCTTGGCAACCGTCTGTACCATCACGCGGCCCAGCCCTTGTCCTTGGAAATCCGGCAGGATCAAGGCTGTCATCAGCTGCACGGCATCGGGGGACACAGGGCTGGTGGGAAAAGCCGTGGACCGGGGAACATACGCAGGCGGTGCATAGAGAACGAACCCCGCCGCGACATCATCCACGTAGACGACCCGCCCGCAGGAGCCCCACTCCAGCAGCACAGCGGAGATCCAGGACTCTTTCTCGAGTTCGGGCCTGCCTGCTTTTACCGCAGCTTCCCCGCTGACCGGATCAAGTTCCCAGAAGACACACGAGCGGCAGCGCCTGGGGAGATCCGGAAGGTTGTCCAATGTGAGCGGTACGAGCCGACGCCCCATGTAGGCAGTTCCTCACTTCCTTCGCCCGCCGCATCACGTGCGGCTGCCAGCGCACTCCGTTCCCGGAACAGGCTGCCGACGAACCCCCCGACAACACCAAGCCCCAACCCGACTGACACCAGGTGGCTGCGATTCACTGATCGCACGGCCGCCGCCTCCTCTGAGGTGGATCACGGTGATGGATACGCCATACCAGAACGCATCGTATCCACCCAGAGGTGATGGGGACACCGAGAGACGGCAAAGGGCGGGGCGAGTTCCGGAGAAGTTTCCGGAACTCGCCCCGCCCTTTGCCGTCCAGCAGCTTCAGGCCTTGTCGGCCTCGGCCTGCTCCCCTTCGATGCCCCGTTCCAGCACGCGTCCCTCACCCGGAGCAAGACTGCTGAGAATGCGGTCCAGATCCTCCATCGAGGCGAACTCGACGACGATCTTTCCCTTCTTCTGTCCGAGGTCGACCTTCACCCGCGTCTCGAACCGATCGGAGAGGCGCGAAGCGAGATCGGTCAATGCCGGTGAGACCCGGCCACCGGCCCTGGGCCCTCGAGGCTTCGCAGAACTCGTGGGCTCGGTTCCGAGGAGGCTCACGATCTCCTCGACCGCACGTACCGACAGTCCTTCGGCCACGATTCGATGCGCCAGCCGGTCCTGTTCCTCGGAGTCGTCCACTGACAACAAGGCTCGCGCATGCCCGGCCGAGAGGACTCCAGCCGCGACCCTGCGCTGCACCGGCGGAGAGAGCCGCAGCAGACGGAGAGTGTTCGACACCTGAGGCCGGGACCGTCCGATCCGATCCGCCAGCTGATCATGAGTGCACTTGAAATCCTTCAGCAGCTGGTCGTACGCCGCTGCTTCCTCCAAGGGATTCAGCTGAGCCCGGTGCAGGTTCTCCAGGAGCGCGTCGAGAAGCAGCTTCTCGTCATCGGTCGCACGGACGATGGCCGGGATACGTTCCAGTCCGGCCTCGCCACACGCCCTCCAGCGACGCTCCCCCATGATCAGTTCATAGCGGTCCTCGGCAACCTTGCGTACGACGACGGGCTGGAGGAGACCGACTTCCTTGATGGAGGTGACCAGCTCTGCCAGAGCTTCCTCGTCGAAGACCTCGCGAGGCTGCCTGGGGTTGGGAGTGAGCGAAGCAAGGGGGATCTCGGCGAAATACGCCCCGGTTGAATCCGCCTGCCCCACGGTGGGCTCCAGCTCCCCTACAGGAGAACTCGGCTCCGGCACCGTCGTGCCAGAGGGGAGCACGGCCAATTTCGCAGCGGCTACCCCGCGCTCGGCGGTCATTACGGGTGACGTACCCGCCGGGTTCCCACCGGACGCAGGACTTGTGATCTGCTTCTCTTGCGGAGCTGCGGGAATCAGCGCACCAAGTCCACGCCCCAGTCCTCTACGACGCTCGCTCACTGCATGCCCTCCGAATGACTCTGCTGGCTGTTCTGGACGCCCGTGCGGGCAGGCTCACCCGCCGCTGGGGCGTGCTGGGCCTCGTAATGCACTCCGACGCCTCTCAGCGCGATCTCACGGGCCGCTTCAAGGTAGGACAGGGACCCGCTGGAGCCCGGATCGTACGTCAATACCGTCTGCCCGTAACTCGGCGCCTCCGAGATGCGCACCGAGCGAGGAATGCTGGTCCGCAGCACTTCCTTGCCGAAGTGGCTACGCACCTCCTCCGCCACCTGTGAAGCGAGCCTGGTCCTGCCGTCGTACATGGTGAGCAGGATCGTCGATACGTGGAGGTCGGGATTCAGATGCCCTCGGACCAATTCGACGTTACGGAGAAGCTGACCGAGGCCCTCCAGTGCGTAGTACTCGCACTGAATCGGGATGAGCACCTCTGCTCCGGCCACAAGTGCGTTGACTGTCAACAGGCCGAGCGAGGGTGGGCAGTCGATAAGGATGTAGTCCAGCGGCTGGTCATACGCCTGGATCGCCCGCTGCAGTCGGCTCTCCCGCGCCACCAGCGATACCAGTTCGATCTCCGCACCGGCGAGATCGATGGTCGCCGGAGCGCAGAAGAGACCTTCGACGTCCGGAACCGGCTGAACGACCTCGGAGAGCGGCATGCTCTCCACCAGGACGTCGTAGATGGAAGGGACTTCCGCGTGATGGTCGATCCCCAGAGCCGTGGAGGCATTCCCCTGCGGGTCAAGGTCCACCACCAGAACACGCGCACCATGCAGTGCGAGCGAGGCGGCAAGATTGACCGTCGAAGTCGTCTTGCCCACACCGCCCTTCTGGTTGGCGACGACCATGACGCGTGTCCGGTCTGGACGTGGCAGTCCCTCGCCGGCGCGGCCAAGGGCCTCAACCGCCAGCTGGGCCGCACGACCAATGGGTGTGTCGTCCATCGGTGGCGGTGTTTCACGTGAAACACCATCCCCCAGGGACTCGGTACGGGGACCGGGGACCGGATCGGTCATCGGTCCCGCGATGTTGGCGTCGGACCGCAAGGATTCACTCTCCTCGACTTCAGGCTCGCAATGAACAGAGCCTGTCATGCTTTCGGGGTCATGAACCAGCGAGGCCGACTGTTCTGTGGATGAATCCGGTTCTGTGGACAACTCGGTAACCCGCACAGGCTTGCGGTCTCGCGGCGTGGCAACCGCGCGGCCGCGGTCGATGATTCCCTGAAGCAGAGAGCGACGTTTCACGTGAAACACGATGCCTCTGCGGTTGGGCAGCAGACTTCCGACACTCCGCAGGCAGTACATATCGTTGCTTGCATGGAGCATCAGCGCAAACATGCATTAAACGCACTAAAACTGAACGAACCCAATCTCTCGATCAGCCGGTGCAGACCGCGTTCATCGGCGCCGCCGTGTTCGGCCGACCCTGGCGGCCTTGGCCCGCTTTGCGGCGAACCTCACACCGCCCGGGCTCTCCCCGACCACCACACGCACCACTGTGGACGCGGGATCAACCAGTCCCTCACCCACATGCAGCACCTCGGTCTCCACCACTCCGAGCTTGCTCAGCGCGGCACGGGCTCCCTGGATCTCCTCCTCGGCCGTGCCTCCCTTGAGCGCCAGCATCTCCCCGTACGGGCGGAGCAGGGGCACTCCCCATCCGGCGAGCCGGTCGAGCGGTGCGACCGCCCGGGCCGTCACCACGTGAACGGGCTGAAGCGTCCCCAGTACCTCTTCAGCCCGGCCACGGACGACCGTCACGTGATCCAGTCCCAGGAGTTCGACGACCTCCTGAAGGAAATTCGTACGACGCAGCAGCGGTTCGAGCAGCGTGATCTTCAGGTCGGGGCGCGCCAGTGCCAGCGGGATACCAGGAAGCCCGGCCCCTGAACCCACATCGCACACAGTGACGCCCTCGGGGACCACCTCGGAGAGCACCGCGCAGTTCAGCAGATGGCGTTCCCACAGGCGCGGCACCTCGCGAGGACCGATCAGCCCTCGTTTGACGCCCGCGTCCGCGAGCAGCTCCGCGTACCTGACAGCCTCTGGAAAGAACTCACCGAATACCGCCTGCGCCTCCTGGGGCGCCTGAGGGAGCTCTGCTTCCTCCGTCACGGGGACCGTCCTTCCGTACCGCACTAGCACGCTGACTATCAGGCTGACAAAGATCGGCCCCGCCTGTGAACAGACGGGGCCGACAGTACAAGGTTCCGGTCAGGCAGGGAGAACGACGACGAAGCGCTGCGGCTCCTCGCCCTCGGACTCGCTGCGCAGACCTGCTGCCGCGACCGCGTCGTGCACGACCTTGCGCTCGAACGGTGTCATCGGCTCCAGCTTCACCGGCTCGCCCGAGCCCTTGACCTCGTCCGCGGCCTTGGCACCCAGCGCGGCGAGAACTTCACGCTTCTTGGCACGGAAGCCGGCGATGTCCAGCATCAGGCGGCTGCGGTCACCGGTTTCACGGTGGACGGCCAGGCGCGTCAGCTCCTGAAGCGCCTCCAGCACCTCACCGTCGCGTCCCACAAGCTTCTGCAGGTCACGCGCCGAGTCGCTGATGATCGAAACCGCCGCCCGGTCCGCCTCCACGTCCATGTCGATGTCACCGTCGAGGTCGGCGATGTCGAGCAGGCCTTCGAGGTAGTCAGCCGCGATCTCTCCCTCCTGTTCCAGGCGGGTCAGAGTGTCGCTGCCCTCAGCGGCCGGGGTGATGGTGCCTTCCGTCACGGATGGACTCCTTCTTACTTCTTGGACGGGTGCTTGGGCCGCTGCGGGCCCTTGCGCTGTCCGGGCTTGGCTTGGCGTGAGGAGCCGGAGGCGGCAGGCTTGCCCGCTGCCTTCGGCTTGTCGTCCTGCGGGGCGTCCTGCTTCTCCAGCGAGGTCTTGGCGTCCGGGCCGGCGGAGCCGGAGCTCTTCGCCGTGCCGGGGTGCGGGGCAGCAGTATGACGCTTCGCCTTGGGCTGGCGCTTGGGCTGCTGGCGCTTGGGCGCGGCACCGCCCTCAGCCTCGAGCACGGCTGCGTCGCTCTTCGTCACCGTTCCGTCCTCCTGGGCGGCGAGACCCATCTTGGACAGACCGGTGATGAACTTGCGCTCGATGTCGTTGCGGTCAGGACCCTTGGCGACAATCGCCTTCACGGTGTTGCGCCGTGTCCTGCCCCGCACCTGTCCATGAGAACTCACGCCCTTCAGCACACGGCTCAGGTACTGGTCCTGCGCCTTGCTGCCCGGAGTCGGGTTCTGGTTGATCACGTACATCTGCTGACCCATGGTCCAGACGTTGGTGGTCAGCCAGTACACGAGGACACCGACCGGGAAGTTGATGCCCATGACCGCGAAGATCACCGGGAAGATGTACATCAGCATCTTCTGCTGCTGCATGTACGGGGTCTTCACCGTCAGGTCGACGTTCTTCGTCATCAGCTGGCGCTGCGTGAAGAACTGCGACGCGGACATCATCACGATCATGATCGCGGTCACGACACGGACATCGGTCAGCGAGGCGCCGAGCGCCGCGACCTTCTCTTCGCTGTCCATGAACTTCGCGGCCAGCGGGGCACCGAAGATGTGGGCCTGACGGGCACTGTCCAGCAGGGGTTGGTCGATGACACCGATCGTCTTGCCCGAGGCGATGGACGACAGCACGTGATACAGGGCGAAGAAGAACGGGGACTGCGCCAGGATGGGAAGGCACGAGGAGAGCGGGTTGGTGCCCGTCTCCTTGTACAGCTTCATCATCTCTTCGGACTGACGCTGTTTGTCGTTCTTGTAGCGCTCCTGGATCGCCTTCATCTTCGGCTGGAGCACCTGCATGTTCCGGGTCGACTTGATCTGCTTGACGAAAAGCGGGATCAGGCAGATCCGGATCAGGACCACCAGGGACACGATGGACAGGCCCCAGGCCCACCCCGTGTCATCGCCGAAGAGCGCTCCGTACAGCTTGTGGAACTGGACGATGACCCACGAAACAGGTGTGGTGATAAAGCTGAACAGACTGGCAATCGTGTCCACTAATCAGGCTCCTTGAGCTTTGGGCGAGGTCTCTGTGGCCGGGCTCAGGGGTTCGGACACCGGCCCCCCGCAGGGCACATCGGCGGCGGAGTCCCCGCCCTTGCCGCCACGCGCACCGCTGCGCAGCAGTTCGTGCCAACGCGGACGTTTGCGCGGCGGTACGTGATCCACGCCGCCGGGTGACCACGGATTGCACCGAAGGATGCGCCAGGCGGTCAGCGCTGTTCCCTTGATCGCACCGTGCCGGTCGATCGCCGTATATCCATAGTGGGAACACGACGGGTAGTAACGGCAGACGGGCCCGAGGAGCGGGCTGATCGTCCACTGGTACAGCTTGATGAGAGCCAGCAGCGGATACTTCATCGCGCGCCCCCTCCCAGCAGCCGCTGAAAGGCGGCATCCAGGTCTCGGGCCAGCTGTGCATGGTCGGCGTCACCCGCTCCGGGCAGCGCTCGTACGACAACAAGGCTACCGGGGGGCAGCTGAGCAAGCCGATCGCGGACCAGATGGCGAAGCTTCCGCTTCACCGCGGTGCGAACGACCGCCCCACCCACTGCTTTGCTGACAACGAAACCCGCACGTGGCGGGGGAACACTCTCCCCTGGCACGTGCGGGTCCGTAACACCGCTGCGTAGATGCACGACGAGTAGCGGGCGTCCGGCCCGGCGTCCCCGGCGTACAGCGGCCGCGAAGTCCTCGCGCCGCCTCAGCCGATTCTCGGTAGGCAGCACGTCATGACCTGGCCGCGATCAGGCGGACAGGTTGGCGCGACCCTTGCCACGGCGGTTCGCGAGAATCGCGCGGCCGGCACGGGTACGCATGCGCAGTCGGAAGCCATGGGTCTTGGCGCGACGACGATTGTTCGGCTGGAAGGTGCGCTTGCTCACTCGGGGGCTCCAGAAATGATTCGTGTGTTGGCGGGACATCGCCTGGCTGTCACCGTGCGCCCACGAGGAACTCGCGTAAACGCCTTAGTGCACCGCTTCACAATCACAGATCGTGATCTTTGCCCATCGGAGGCAGGCGGCAGCAGCCATCGACAACTCGACCTGGTCACGGTACGCGCGGCTGCGCCATCCGGTCAAACCGGCTCCCCGCCACCCCGTGCTGTACACACCCTGTGGACAACAACTTGAACCGTGCGGGTCGGGCTGACTACCGTGGCTGAACTCCGGATTCTTTTCCTTCCTGTCTGCCGGGCCTCACCTGACCCGACCCATCCCGTCCCGAGAAGCACACATTCGTGGGACATGCGAGAGAGCGTGCCTTGTGGCTGACGTACCTGCCGATCTTGCCGCAGTGTGGCCGCGAGTGCTGGAACAACTCCTCGGGGAGGGCCAGCAGGGCATCGAGCCGAAGGACAAGCAGTGGATCGAGCGCTGCCAGCCCTTGGCACTCGTTGCTGACACCGCGCTGCTGGCCGTACCCAACGAGTGGGGCAAGCGTGTCCTGGAGGGCCGGCTCGCACCACTGATCAGCGAGACCCTCACCCATGAGTGCGGGCGGCCGATCCGGATCGCGATCACGGTCGACGATTCCGCGGGTGAGCCCCCTGCTCCGCCCGCACCTCCGATGCACCAGCCCCACCAGGGGCAGCAGTCCCACCGCTACCAGGGGCCGCAGCACGACGAGCCCTCGCGCGACGACGGGTACGACAGCTACGGCTCCAGGCCCTCCGACGACGGAATGCCGACAGCCCGCCCCGCCTACCCGGACTACCAGCAGCACCGCCCGGAGCCCGGCGCCTGGCCCCGTGCCCAGGAGGACCTCTCCTGGCAGCCCCGGCACGGCGGGTACCAGGACCGCGATCCGTACGCGAGCCCGCGCTCCCAGCAGCCCCAGCACGACTACCGGCCGCAGCCGCCCGAGCACCAGGGGTACGAGCAGCAGCGGGACAGCCGCGACCGCCACGATCTGCAGGACCAGCCGCCCCAGCACCGCCAGGGCGGCCCCGGCCCGGGGAGGGCCGGCGGCGGCCCCATGGGCCAGTCCGCGCCCCCGCCCGGGGCCGGCGAGCCGCATGCCCGGCTGAATCCGAAGTACCTCTTCGACACCTTCGTGATCGGCGCGTCCAACCGCTTCGCGCACGCGGCGGCGGTCGCCGTCGCCGAGGCCCCCGCTAAGGCGTACAACCCCCTCTTCATCTACGGGGAGTCGGGGCTCGGCAAGACCCATCTGCTGCACGCCATCGGGCACTACGCGCGGAGTCTGTATCCGGGCACCCGGGTGCGGTACGTGAGCTCCGAGGAGTTCACCAACGAGTTCATCAACTCGATCCGCGACGGCAAGGGCGACACCTTCCGCAAGCGCTACCGCGACGTGGACATCCTCCTGGTCGACGACATCCAGTTCCTGGCGAGCAAGGAGTCGACACAGGAGGAGTTCTTCCACACCTTCAACACGCTCCACAACGCCAACAAGCAGATCGTGCTGTCCTCGGACCGCCCGCCCAAGCAGCTGGTGACCCTTGAGGACCGGCTGCGGAACCGGTTCGAGTGGGGCCTGACCACCGATGTGCAGCCGCCGGAGCTGGAGACGCGTATCGCGATCCTCCGCAAGAAGGCCGTGCAGGAGCAGCTCAACGCCCCGCCCGAGGTACTCGAATTCATCGCCTCCCGCATCTCGCGCAACATCCGCGAGCTGGAGGGCGCTCTCATCCGTGTGACCGCCTTCGCGAGCCTGAACCGGCAGCCGGTGGATCTCGGCCTGACCGAGATCGTGCTCAAGGACCTCATCCCGGGCGGCGAGGACACGGCTCCCGAGATCACCGCACCGGCCATCATGGCGGCGACCGCGGACTACTTCGGACTGACGGTGGAGGACCTCTGCGGATCGTCCCGCAGCCGCGTCCTCGTGACGGCCCGCCAGATCGCCATGTACCTCTGCCGTGAGCTGACGGATCTTTCCCTGCCCAAGATCGGTGCTCAGTTCGGCGGTCGCGACCACACCACGGTGATGCACGCCGACCGGAAGATCCGTGCCCTGATGGCGGAGCGGCGCTCCATCTACAACCAGGTCACCGAGCTCACCAACCGCATCAAGAACGGCTGACGCCAGGCCACAGCCAGGCCGGCCGCACAGCGCGCCCCGGGCGCCCCGCGAGGACCGTACGACGTCCTCATGGGGCGCCCTTCGTCGTCAGGTCCCTCCTGGAGCCGTTCCAGGAGGGACCGAAAGAGGCTCGGGGCGTCTTCCGAGGCCGCTCCACGCACCCGCTCCCGCTCAGATCGACGACACACGAGAGGGCTGAGCCGGGCCGGAGTGTTCGAAGACAGGCCGAGAGCGAGCGCTTCTCCACAGAAGTACGAGAATCTGGCGTCCACAGCCTGGGGACTGGGAAGTTGTCCAGATTGCGTCCACAGGGGCCGCTGCCGATACTCCATCAGGCCAGGTCACATGCCTGGGGAATTGTGGCCAGAGACAATCCACAGCCTGTGGATAAAAACTTGTCCACAGGACCCTGATGATGTTGTCCACCGCCGACCCACAAGCACAGCCCTGTTGTCCCCAGCTTCTCCACACCCCTGTCCACTGTTCGACAACCCGACACGGCTTTTCACCGCCAAGAGTGAAAGGCGTCACACGAGGGGCCTTGGTTGAGCTGTGGGGAACGTGGGTAAAGCTGGGGACAGGCCTGGGGAGAAGTCACCCTGCCCTGTGCATCGGGTGTGCAGAACTTTCGCGTGTCCACAGAAACGCCTGGTTGTCCACCGGTGCCACCCACAGGGTCGGTGGACAAAAAACAGCATCTGACCTGTGCCAATGGCGTTATCCACGGTATCCACAGGGCCTACTACTACTACCACTCAGAGTTAGCCAGGAATCCGCTTCGAAGTGGGGCCTGTGCACAACTTGAGCAGCGAGCTCGGCGAGCCACCCGGCACGACTTGACCCCGAGCAGCGACGAGTGTCGGTGCCGTACGTCAGACTGGTCCCCGGTGGCACCCCGGCCCTTCGCCGAGGAGCCCCGGTCAGACGACGAAGGCCAGCAGGGCGAGCGAGCAACAGCAGGAGGCGGTTCCGGTGAAGATCCGGGTGGAGCGCGATGTACTCGCGGAGGCGGTGGCCTGGGTGGCCCGCAGCCTCCCGGCCCGTCCGCCGGCGCCCGTTCTCGCGGGCCTTCTGCTGAAGGCTGAGGACGGCGCCCTCAGCTTCTCGAGTTTCGACTACGAGGTCTCGGCCAGGGTCTCGGTGGACGCGGAGGTCGAGGAGGACGGCACGGTCCTCGTCTCCGGCCGGCTGCTCGCCGACATCTGCCGCGCCCTGCCGAACAGGCCGGTGGAGATTTCCACAGACGGTGTACGGGCCACGGTGGTCTGCGGCTCCTCGCGGTTCACACTCCACACCCTTCCTGTGGAGGAATACCCGGCACTGCCGCAGATGCCGACCGCCACGGGCACCGTCCCGGGTGAGGTCTTCGCCTCCGCGGCGGCTCAGGTGGCCATCGCGGCAGGGCGCGACGACACCCTGCCCGTGCTGACCGGCGTCCGGATCGAGATCGAGGGCGACACGGTCACCCTCGCGTCGACCGACCGCTACCGCTTCGCGGTCCGTGAGTTCCTGTGGAAGCCGGAGAACCCCGAGACCTCGGCCGTGGCCCTGGTGCCCGCCAAGACGCTCCTGGACACCGCCAAGGCACTGACCAGCGGTGACACGGTGACCTTGGCACTGTCCGGCTCGGGTGCGGGTGAAGGGCTCATCGGTTTCGAGGGCGCCGGCCGCCGTACGACCACGCGGCTGCTCGAGGGCGACCTTCCGAAGTACCGGACGCTCTTCCCCACCGAGTTCAACTCGGTCGCGGTCATCGAGACCGCCCCGTTCGTCGAGGCCGTCAAGCGCGTGGCCCTGGTCGCCGAGCGGAACACTCCGGTGCGGCTCAGCTTCGAGCAGGGTGTGCTGATCCTGGAGGCCGGTTCCAGCGACGACGCACAGGCTGTGGAGCGTGTCGACGCCGTGCTCGAGGGTGACGACATCTCGATCGCCTTCAACCCGACCTTCCTTCTGGACGGGCTCAGCGCGATCGACTCCCCGGTCGCCCAGCTCTCCTTCACCACGTCGACCAAGCCGGCGCTGCTCAGCGGCCGGGCGGCCGTCGACGCCGAGGCGAACGACGCGTACAAGTACCTGATCATGCCGGTCCGCCTCTCCGGCTGATCCGGCCGGTCGTCCCTGTCATGGCAGTTTCCGGCGGGCAGGCTCAGCGCAGAGCAGGCCCCCGCGCTGCTCCCCGCCGTGCTGCCCCGGCCGGGCGTAGGCTCGGTCCTGGGTACGAATCGGCACAACGCTTAAGGAATCTCTGATGGAGCTCGGTCTCGTCGGCCTCGGCAAGATGGGCGGCAACATGCGCGAGCGCATCCGCCGCGCAGGCCACACCGTCATCGGTTACGACCGCAACCCGGACGTCGCCGATGTCCACAGCCTCGAAGAGCTTGTGGGCAGGCTCAAGGGCCCGCGCGTCGTGTGGGTGATGGTCCCGGCAGGTGCCGCGACCCAGTCCACCATCGATGAGCTGGCCGAGCTGCTCTCCCCGGGCGACGTCGTCGTGGACGGCGGGAACTCCCGCTGGACCGACGACGAGAAGCACGCCGCCGAGCTGGGTGCCAAGGGCATCGGCTTCGTCGACTGCGGCGTCTCCGGTGGCGTCTGGGGCCTGGAGAACGGCTACGCCCTGATGTACGGCGGGAGCGAAGAGGACGTCGCGAAGGTCCAGCCCGTCTTCGACGCCCTCAAGCCCGAGGGTGACTTCGGTTCCGTCCACGCGGGCAAGGTCGGCGCCGGCCACTTCGCCAAGATGGTCCACAACGGCATCGAGTACGCCATGATGCAGGCCTACGCCGAGGGCTGGGAGCTCCTGGAGAAGGTCGACTCCGTCACCGACGTGCGCGAGGTCTTCCGCTCCTGGCAGGAGGGCACGGTCATCCGTTCCTGGCTGCTCGACCTGGCGGTCAACGCTCTGGACGACGACGAGCACCTCGACCAGCTCCGTGGCTTCGCCGCGGACTCCGGCGAGGGCCGGTGGACGGTCGAGGCAGCGATCGACAACGCGGTGCCGCTGCCCGCGATCACCGCGTCCCTGTTCGCGCGCTTCGCCTCGCGCCAGGACGACTCGCCGCAGATGAAGATGATCGCCGCGCTGCGCAACCAGTTCGGCGGCCACGCGGTCGAGAACAAGAAGTAGGACCGCAGGCCGCGCGCGGCAAGCGGTACACAGCAGCAGAGCACGCAGTCGGAAGGGTCGGCGACCATGCACGTCACGCATCTCTCGCTGGCCGACTTCCGCTCGTACGCCCGGGTCGAGGTCCCTCTCGATCCGGGCGTCACCGCGTTCGTGGGGGCCAACGGGCAGGGGAAGACCAACCTGGTGGAGGCGGTCGGCTATCTCGCCACGCTCGGCAGCCACCGGGTGTCGTCCGACGCCCCCCTGGTGCGGATGGGTGCGGAGCGCGCCGTCGTACGTGCCGCGGTCACCCAGGGCGAGCGCTCGCAGCTGATCGAGCTCGAACTCAATCCGGGCCGCGCCAATCGAGCCCGTATCAACAGGTCGTCGCAGGTCAGACCGCGTGATGTTCTCGGGATAGTGCGGACGGTGCTCTTCGCCCCGGAAGACCTGGCCCTGGTGAAGGGCGACCCGGGCGAGCGCCGGCGCTTCCTGGACGAGCTGATCACGGCGCGCTCCCCCCGCATGGCCGCAGTCCGTTCCGACTACGAACGGGTGCTGAAGCAGCGCAACACCCTGCTGAAGTCCGCGGCCATGGCCCGCAGGCACGGCGGCCGGTCGATGGACCTGTCCACGCTGGACGTGTGGGACCAGCACCTGGGCCGGGTGGGGGCGGAGCTGCTGGCGCAGCGGCTGGACCTGATCGCGACCCTGCAGCCGCTGGCGGACAAGGCGTACGCCGACGTCGCCCCCGGCGGCGGGCCGGTGACGCTGGAGTACCGCAGCTCGGCCGGTGCCGAGGTGGAGGCCGCGCGCACCCGCGAGGAGCTGTACGAGCAGGTGATGGCGGCCCTGGTCCAGGCGCGCAAGCAGGAGATCGAGCGCGGGGTGACCCTCGTCGGCCCGCACCGTGACGACCTGGTGCTGGGCCTGCGCGGGATGCCGGCGAAGGGGTACGCGAGCCACGGCGAGTCCTGGTCGTACGCCCTGGCGCTGCGGCTGGCCTCCTACGACCTGCTCCGCACCGAGGGCAACGAGCCGGTCCTGGTGCTCGACGACGTCTTCGCCGAGCTGGACGCGCGCCGTCGCGAGCGGCTGGCGGAGCTGGTGGCCCCCGGCGAGCAGGTGCTGGTGACGGCCGCCGTGGACGATGACGTCCCAGGGGTGCTGGCCGGAGCGCGGTACGCCGTCTCCGCAGGGGCGGTGGAACGGCTGTGAGCGGCCCGGACGAGCAGGGCGTGCCCGCGCGGGGCCCGGCGAAGCAGCCGGAGGTGTCGGGCGTGGACCTGGCGCGCGTGGCGCTGCGCGCGGCGAAGGAGCAGGCCCGTGCCAGGGGCGCGGCGGCGCAGCAGAAGAAGCAGGCGCGGCGCGGCGGCGGTCTGCGGTCGGGCGCCCGGTCCGACGGACGGGACCCGCTGCCTCTGGGGTCGGCGATCAACCGGCTGATCACCGAGCGCGGCTGGGAGACCCCGGCGGCTGTCGGCGGTGTGATGGGCCGCTGGCCGCAGATCGTCGGCGACGATCTGGCCAATCACTGCGTACCGGTGCGTTACGACGAGGATCCGGCGGAGCGGGTTCTGACCGTGCAGTGCGATTCGACGGCGTGGGCGACGCAGCTCCGGCTGCTGGCACCGCAGCTGGTGGCACGGCTGAACACGGACCTGGGTCACGGCACCGTACGGATGATCAAGGTGCTCGGTCCCGGAGGCCCGCAGCGCAGATTCGGTCCTCTCCGGGCGCCCGGGAGCAAAGGGCCCGGCGACACCTACGGCTGAGCAGGGCTTTTACTCATCCGCAGCTTTCGGGCACCACCTGTGCCCGGAACGGCCCGGGGTGCGGCCCACTCGCTTCTGTCCTGATTCGCCCACGACCCGCTGTTTCCGGTCTGCCCGATTGTGTGGGTGTTTGTTCTATGCAGTGGGCGTGAAGCGGACCTCACCGTAGCGGGAGGTTGACAGCCCGAAGCGCGCAATGCCGTCGTGAGCCTCCCGGGGCCCCTTCCCGAATATGGGGAGTCGTCAGTCGCTCATTCAGGGCGGCACATGCGTACTCAGGCACCGGCAAACCCCCATTCATGTCGGCGCTACCGGTAGACTGGTGGACAATCCCGCTTCCTCGCGGGAGTCGTCGATACAAGCCGAACGACGCAGCCGCTCCCGCCTGCCGGAGAACGGCCTGTGCTGTGCCAGAAAGGGCGCTTCGTGGCCGATTCCGGCAACCCCAACGAGAACATCCCGTCCACAGCCGGTGAGCCCGGCGAGGTCAACGCCTCGTACGACGCCAGCGCGATCACCGTGCTCGAAGGGCTGGACGCGGTCCGCAAGCGGCCCGGTATGTACATCGGGTCCACCGGTGAGCGCGGTCTCCACCACCTCGTGCAAGAGGTTGTCGACAACTCGGTCGACGAGGCGATGGCCGGGCACGCGGACACCATCGATGTCACGATCCTCGCCGACGGCGGGGTGCGCGTGATCGACAACGGCCGGGGCATCCCGGTCGGCATCGTCCCGTCCGAAGGCAAGCCGGCCGTCGAGGTCGTGCTCACCGTCCTGCACGCGGGCGGAAAGTTCGGCGGCGGCGGTTACGCCGTCTCCGGTGGTCTGCACGGCGTCGGTGTGTCCGTCGTCAACGCCCTGTCCACCCGGGTCTCCGTCGAGGTCAGGACGGACGGCTACCGCTGGACCCAGGACTACAAGCTCGGTGTCCCGACCGCTCCGCTGGCCCGTCACGAGGCCACGGAGGAGACGGGGACGACCGTCACCTTCTGGGCCGACGGCGACGTCTTCGAGACCACCGACTACTCCTTCGAGACCCTCTCGCGCCGCTTCCAGGAGATGGCGTTCCTCAACAAGGGCCTCACCCTCAAGCTCACCGACGAGCGCGAGGCGGCGAAGGCCACGGCGGGTGCCGACAGCGCCGAGGTGGTCGACGCTCCCGACGAGGAGACGACCCGCACGGTCACGTACCACTACGAGAACGGCATCGTCGACTTCGTCAAGTACCTCAACTCCCGCAAGGGAGACCTCATCCACCAGTCGGTGATCGACATCGAGGCCGAGGACAAGGAGCGCCTCCTCTCGGCCGAGATCGCCATGCAGTGGAACACGCAGTACACCGAGGGGGTCTACTCCTTCGCCAACGCGATCCACACGCATGAGGGCGGTACGCACGAGGAGGGTTTCCGCGCGGCGCTGACCTCGCTGGTCAACCGGTATGCGCGCGACAAGAAGCTGCTGCGCGAGAAGGACGACAACCTCACCGGTGAGGACGTCCGTGAGGGTCTGACGGCGATCATCTCGGTGAAGCTGGGCGAGCCGCAGTTCGAGGGTCAGACGAAGACCAAGCTGGGCAACACCGAGGCGAAGACCTTCGTCCAGAAGGTCGTCCACGAGCAGCTGACGGACTGGTTCGACCGGAATCCCAACGAGGCCGCCGACATCATCCGCAAGGGCATCGCGGCGTCCACGGCCCGTGTCGCGGCCCGCAAGGCGCGTGACCTCACCCGGCGCAAGGGGCTGCTGGAGAGCGCCTCGCTGCCCGGCAAGCTGAGCGACTGCCAGTCCAACGACCCGACGAAGTGCGAGATCTTCATCGTCGAGGGTGACTCCGCCGGCGGTTCGGCGAAGTCCGGCCGCAACCCGATGTACCAGGCCATCCTGCCGATCCGGGGCAAGATCCTGAACGTCGAGAAGGCCCGGATCGACAAGATCCTGCAGAACACCGAGGTCCAGGCCCTGATCTCGGCCTTCGGCACCGGGGTCCACGAGGACTTCGACATCGAGAAACTCCGCTACCACAAGATCATTCTGATGGCGGACGCCGACGTCGACGGCCAGCACATCAACACCCTTCTGCTGACCTTCCTGTTCCGCTTCATGCGGCCGCTGGTCGAGTCCGGGCACGTGTATCTCTCGCGCCCGCCGCTCTACAAGATCAAGTGGGGCCGTGACGACTTCGAGTACGCCTACTCGGACCGTGAGCGTGACGCCCTGGTGGAGCTCGGCAAGCAGAACGGCAAGCGGATCAGGGAAGACTCGATCCAGCGCTTCAAGGGTCTCGGCGAGATGAACGCCGAGGAGCTGCGCGTCACCACGATGGACGTCGACCACCGTGTGCTGGGCCAGGTCACGCTGGACGACGCGGCGCAGGCCGACGACCTGTTCTCGGTGCTGATGGGTGAGGACGTCGAGGCACGGCGCTCGTTCATCCAGCGCAACGCCAAGGACGTCCGCTTCCTCGACATCTGAGTCGGCCGTACAAGCAAGCCGCAGCGCGAAAGGACTTTGACCAGCAATGGCCGACGAGAACACCCCTGTGATGCCCGAAGAGGAGCCCGCCGTCCCGGGCGTGGGCATGCGTGTCGAGCCCGTGGGGCTCGAGACGGAGATGCAGCGCTCCTACCTGGACTACGCGATGTCCGTCATCGTGTCGCGTGCGCTGCCCGACGTACGGGACGGTCTGAAGCCCGTCCACCGGCGGGTGCTGTACGCCATGTACGACGGCGGCTACCGGCCCGAGAAGGGCTTCTACAAGTGCGCCCGCGTCGTCGGTGACGTCATGGGTACGTACCACCCGCACGGCGACTCCTCGATCTACGACGCGCTCGTGCGACTGGCACAGCACTGGTCGATGCGCATGCCGCTGGTGGACTCCAACGGCAACTTCGGTTCCCCGGGCAACGACCCGGCCGCGGCCATGCGGTACACCGAGTGCAAGATGATGCCGCTGTCCATGGAGATGGTCCGGGACATCGACGAGGAGACCGTCGACTTCCAGGACAACTACGACGGCCGCAACCAGGAGCCGACGGTTCTGCCGGCGCGCATCCCCAACCTCCTGGTGAACGGTTCCGCGGGCATCGCGGTCGGCATGGCGACCAACATCCCGCCGCACAACCTGCGTGAGGTCGCCGCCGGCGCCCAGTGGTACCTGGAGCACCCGGAGGCCTCGCACGAGGAGCTCCTGGACGCCCTGATGGAACGGATCAAGGGCCCGGACTTCCCGACCGGCGCGCTGGTCGTGGGCCGCAAGGGCATCGAGGAGGCGTACCGCACGGGCCGTGGCTCGATCACGATGCGGGCGGTCGTCGCGGTCGAGGAGATCCAGAACAGGCAGTGCCTGGTCGTCACGGAGCTTCCGTACCAGACCAACCCCGACAACCTCGCGCAGAAGATCGCCGACCTGGTGAAGGACGGCAGGATCGGTGGCATCGCGGACGTCCGCGACGAGACGTCCTCGCGCACGGGCCAGCGCCTGGTCGTCGTGCTGAAGCGTGACGCGGTCGCCAAGGTCGTGCTGAACAACCTCTACAAGCACACCGATCTGCAGTCCAACTTCGGCGCGAACATGCTGGCGCTCGTCGACGGGGTGCCGCGCACGCTCTCCATCGACGCCTTCATCCGCCACTGGGTGACGCACCAGATCGAGGTCATCGTCCGGCGCACGAAGTTCCGGCTGCGCAAGGCCGAGGAGCGGGCGCACATCCTGCGTGGCCTGCTCAAGGCGCTGAACGCGATCGAAGAGGTCATCGCGCTCATCCGCCGCAGCAACACCGTGGAGATCGCGCGTGAGGGCCTGATGGGCCTCCTGGAGATCGACGAGATCCAGGCGAACGCGATCCTGGAGATGCAGCTGCGCCGCCTGGCCGCGCTGGAGCACCAGAAGATCACCGCCGAGCACGACGAGCTCCAGGCGAAGATCAACGAGTACAACGAGATCCTGGCCTCGCCCGCGAAGCAGCGGCAGATCGTCAGTGAGGAACTGGCCGCGATCGTCGACAAGTTCGGCGACGACCGGCGTTCCAAGCTCGTGCCCTTCGACGGTGACATGTCCATCGAGGACCTGATCGCCGAGGAGGACATCGTCGTCACGATCTCCCGCGGCGGCTACGTCAAGCGCACCAAGACGGACGACTACCGCTCGCAGAAGCGCGGCGGCAAGGGCGTGCGCGGCACGAAGCTGAGGGAGGACGACATCGTCGACCACTTCTTCGTGTCGACGACGCACCACTGGCTGCTGTTCTTCACCAACAAGGGCCGGGTCTACCGGGCGAAGGCGTACGAGCTGCCGGACGCCGGCCGGGACGCGCGTGGTCAGCACGTCGCGAACCTGCTGGCGTTCCAGCCGGACGAGCAGATCGCGCAGATCCTGGCGATCCGCGACTACGAGGCCGCGCCCTATCTGATCCTGGCCACGAAGGGCGGTCTGGTGAAGAAGACCGCGCTGAAGGACTACGACTCCCCGCGCTCGGGCGGTGTCATCGCGATCAATCTGCGGGAGACGCAGGACGGCAGCGACGACGAGCTGATCGGCGCCGAACTGGTCTCGGCCGAGGACGACCTGCTGCTCGTCAGCAGGAAGGCCCAGTCGATCAGGTTCACCGCGACGGACGACGCGCTCCGCCCGATGGGCCGCGCCACTTCCGGCGTGAAGGGCATGAGTTTCCGCGAGGGTGACGAACTGCTCTCGATGAATGTTGTCCGGCCCGGTACGTTCGTGTTCACTGCCACCGACGGCGGGTACGCGAAGCGGACCCCTGTCGACGAATACCGCGTCCAGGGCCGTGGCGGTCTCGGCATCAAGGCCGCCAAGATCGTCGAGGACCGCGGTTCGCTCGTCGGCGCGCTGGTGGTGGAGGAAGCGGACGAGATCCTCGCCATCACGCTCGGCGGTGGCGTGATCCGTACGCGCGTCAATGAAGTCAGGGAGACGGGCCGTGACACCATGGGCGTCCAACTGATCAATCTGGGCAAGCGTGATGCCGTCGTCGGCATCGCGCGCAACGCCGAGGCCGGTCGTGAGGCCGAAGAGGTCGACGGGACCGATGAGGCCGAAGGCGCCACGGTCGAGGCCCATGCCGAGAACGTGGTCGAGGGCACAGCCGAGGGCACGGCGCCTTCGGCCGGGGAGCACGAGGAGTAAAGCGTGAGTGGAGCCACGGGCGCCGGTCCGGCCGCTTCCGGAGCAGGCGAGAACGGCGCCCGTGGCCCTGCCACGGACTCCCAAGGGGGCACTGTGACGGACACTCGGGGACCTCAGCCGCAGTACGAGGGGTACGCGACCGGGCCGTTGCCCGGCGAGCGGGAGCCCGCAGCGGGCCCGGCGGGGCCCTACCACCCGCCGCAGGCGTACCAGTCCCCTGCGGGCGGTACGCAGGGCGGAGGCACACAGGGCGGTGTACAGGGCGTCGGCGGCACGCAGGCGACCCGGCTGCCCCGGACGGGGGCGCGGACCACTCCGCGTACCCGTAAGGCGCGTCTGCGGGTGGCGAAGGCCGATCCCTGGTCGGTGATGAAGGTCAGCTTCCTTCTCTCCATCGCGCTCGGCATCTGCGCGGTGGTCGCGGCCGCCGTCCTGTGGATGGTGATGGACGCGATGGGCGTCTTCTCCACCGTGGGCGGCACGATCAGCGAGGCCACCGGCTCGAACGAGAGCAACGGCTTCGATCTGCAGTCGTTCCTGTCGCTGCCGCGCGTCCTCATCTTCACCTCGGTCATCGCGGCGATCGACGTGGTGCTGGCCACCGCGCTGGCGACGCTGGGCGCGTTCATCTACAACCTGTCGGCCGGCTTCGTGGGTGGCGTGGAGCTCACTCTCGCCGAGGACGAGTAGGGCGCCGGGTATCGATTTTGGGACTGGCCCCGACGTGCGCTAATCTTCAGAAGTCAGCGCAGCAGCGCGGCGGGGCTATAGCTCAGTTGGTTAGAGCGCATCCCTGATAAGGATGAGGCCACAGGTTCAAATCCTGTTAGCCCCACCAGCACGAAGGCCCCCCACCGGTAACGGTGGGGGGCCTTCTGCATGACGGCTGACCTCAGCCGTCCTCCGGCCCCAGGAAGGTCCGCGGGCGCCGTCACGGGTTCATCGTTCCCCCGGCCTTCCGCGGGCGCGTGTGCCGACCCGTGGAAAAGGCCCCCGCCGGAGTGGACCGGACCAGGGGCCTGGGTGGAGTTCGCGGCGCCCTCAGGGCGGCAGCGGAGCCGAGTCCCCGGCAGGTGTGGCGCTGTGGGCGGAGCGGGTGCCGGCCGTCGCGTGCGCGGCGTCCGCGGTGTCGGCGGACAGCTGCCGGGTGGCGGGTGAGGAGCCGTGCGCCTCGGCGCGGATGCGCTGCTTCATGGTGGGCGGCAGCGCCCTGTCACGCGGAAGGGTCCATCGCACCGACGGGGTGTTCGCGGTTGCCGGGGCCGCACCCGTGTGCTCGTGGTTCATGGCCGTCGGCTCCGCGGCCGTGGCCTGGGCGGTGGCGAGGCCCAGCGACGCGAGAAGCGCGAAGAAGGCGGTGACGAAGGCGGTCCAGACGCTCTTGACCCTGAAGGTGCTCATGGCCCCTCGCTTTCAGGTGGTCCTGTTTGCTTACCTTTCCGATGATGTGGTTCCGGGCGGCGAAAACCGGGACCGACGCCTCCGGTGTGCCGATCTTCCGATGAACACCACTCTTCTGGTTCAACCGGTTCGGAGAAGCTCCTACGGGAGCCCTGAGGGGCCTCGAAAAGGGGCTGGAGCGGGTGGCGGACGGGTACCGGGGAGGTCACCGATCGGTATCGGCCGGTGTGTATAGTCGGGCGGCAGAAGTCCCTTACGTCAAGGAAAGACGAGGTCGCGCGGTGAAGAAGCTTCTCGTGGTCGCACTGGCCGCCATCGGCGGGCTCCTCGTGTACCGCCAGATCCAGGCGGATCGCGCCGAGCAGGATCTGTGGACGGAGGCGACCGACTCCGTGCCCGCAGGTTCAGGTGTGTGAGACGGAACAGTCTGCTACAAGCCCCGGCCGCCGAGCGGCCGGGGCTTTCTGCTGTCCGGCGGGGTGTCCGGACCCGTGGATTCACTTCCGCACATCATCGTGTTGCATGAGCGAATAATCGCGGGTCGCAGGTGAGGAACCTCCGCAGTACGGTGCTCCCGCACCCGGGGGAGGGGCCCGGTGGCACCGCGGCGGGCGAGCACGGCATTCGGGCAGGGGCTGCAGACAACGGCGGTGCGGGCGGTGCAGGATGGACCGGCATCGCGGCCGTTGCCGCAGCGGGCGCCGTGGTCGCTCCGGCAGCCGGGCTCCTGCTCGTACGCGGCCGGCGCAGGGCACGAACGCAGACGACGAGGGGAAGCGCGTGGACAGGCAGCGCAACAGGGGCCGGGCGACGCTCGCGGCGCTCGCGGCGATGTGCGCGGC